>JAABUP010001760.1_pt1 | contig 44364 bp, 48 predicted proteins | sample 5559201 | NCBI WGS metagenome assembly JAABUP01 (sample SAMN10711887, study PRJNA513373) | rock metagenome | isolation source: Antarctica rocks | place: Antarctica
CTCACTGAAGCCATCAACATGGCCGAAACCTTTGCTGAATTAGCCATGGAAGGTGTCCCAATGGTCACGGACAATTACGAAAAAGTCTACGACCCGATCAAGGACAAGACCAAGCAGGGCATCAACAAGGTCAGGTCGGTGCGCAACGGTCAAAACGGCGCTCGCCGGTCCGAGGACGAGGGCGATGAATACGATCGCTATGGCCCTCCCCGGCGCAGTCAGACAGACCGTCGGAGGAGAAGCCCCCGCGATGACTATCGCGACGATAACAGACGTCCATCTCGCTCGAGACGTGGCGACGTGGTGGAGGAGAGATACACATACTCCAAGAGTAATGGTCGTGCTAGATCGGTGGGCGGCAACAGACAAAAAGGTCTGCCGATGCTGATCCCCTGCAAGAGGACCGCACAAATGTGCTGACACAATCTCAGGAAGGCGAAGAGACTATTCCGATTCGGAATCATCCCTCTCCCCACCCCGTCGTGAGCGTCGCAAGTCTCTGGGAGAAAAGGCGTTGGTGGCTCTCGGTCTGGGCGGTGTGGCCGGTGCAGAAGCAGACAAGGGCAGACGTCGGAGCCGCGAGCGACGTCGACGCTCCCGAACACGCTCCCGCCGCCGTGGCTCGACTCCGTCCAGTGACAGTGGGGGCTACTACGTTCCCAAGAGCAACCGAAGCCGCGGCCCGCCAGCTAATGGCGGAGGTCACTACGATGACCGTACCCCAGACCGCTACAAGCCCGCCGGATACATTCGAGATCGAGACGACAGAGACAGCGAGCGAGGGAATGACAGGGGCCAAGAGGTTGCCCGTCGCAACAATCAGAGCTTCGTCGGTGCCCGTAGTAACGGGGCGATCGATGAACCTCGAGGGAAGAAACGTGACAGCTCCTCATCCGAATCCTCCTCGGAAGTCTGCTCTTCCTCCGAAGACGACCGTCGCACCAAGAAGATGAAAGGCAAAGAGTTCCTCACCGCCGGCCTAGCCGCCGTGGCCACCATCCACGCCGCCCACGGCGTGTATTCCAGCATGGAGGCTCGAGACCAGCGACAAATGGAGGTCCTCAAGGGCGAACTCTCTCCCGAGGAGGCGAGAAAGACAAAGCACAAAGCATGGCTACAGGACGCGGCGGCCATTGGCATTGCAGCGCTCGGCATCAAGGGCGCGTACAGCGAGTGGCAGGAGGTGCAGGGGCATCGGCATGAGCTGGCGGAAGAGCAGAGTGAGAGGAAGAAGAGACACGAGAAGCGAGTGAGGAAGGCGGAGAAGTATCAGAAGGGGGGAAGCCAGTATGGGAGAAGCAGATCCGAGGGCCCGGGCAGGAGGGATCGGGACTACTCACGTTGAGCAGACTGGACCATTCTCAGAGAGTGTGATACATCAACGCAGTCTCGCCAGGCTTTCTTCGTGGAAGCCAACAGATCCTGCCAACAGAACACACACCCACGACGTTCCAACGATGAACGACATAACGGCCTTGCAATACATCATTCCTCAATTATAGAGGATAAACACGAGCTCAATGATGGCTTACGCCGCTCGCTACAGTTTCACATGCCTGCATCAATGCGCCAGCAGGCCTCACGAATTTCCTTTGGCGGTTTCCTTTCCAGCGTTTCTACCACCAGCGGCATCATTACCCCCGGATTTCAACATGCATATTCTAGACGGAACCAAGACCCGAGCATACGACCCAGCTGGATTGCATAAACGGGGAATTAGATCCACCTGATTGATGTATCTACGATGGCATGCATGCTTTCTTGTATTTGGTCGATTAGCTTAGCTGTTGTCAATAGAAAGTTGAGATCAAAAATCATCGACGGGGTTCTTGACTTTGCCGTCCTCACTCCACGAATTCAGTAGTCTGGAGGCACCGTCCCCAGGATGCCAAGGGAAGGAGAACAACGCCACGACGGGAAAAGTGCGTAACAGCCACCAGCATATCCAGCCCTCGACCACCCTCTCGACCTCTACCGAACGCCCTTCGACATCACTCCCACCCAGACCCCTTTAAAGGTATCCCATCTCTTGCCACCCACCTCCCTACGATACCTCCCCATCACACCCGCCAAGATCCAATGATCATCAATCAGCAAAAGCACCGCCATGACCACCGCGCACAACACCCGTGACCGCGACGGTGGAATACCCTGCCCGCCGTGCCGCGCGTGAATATTGATGAGCGTCGATGTCAATCCCGCCAGAGGGTGGAGCGTTAGGACCCTGCTAGTCATCACATCAGGAAAGTCGACTTTGACGAATCGATCAGCCAACCACCTGACAGGACTTGAGACGGTGAAGTGCAGATTGTACCGGATTTCACTCGAGATGATTGACTTGTCCCCTGACGACCCCAGGCAAGTGATAATACTATGGGGATCCCATAACCAGGGTACAGACTCATCATGGCTTGTTTTGCAAGAAAGATGGAACATGCATGGTAAGGCGACCATCAAATGGACGGTATGCGCGGATTTCGTAGAATAGAATGAAACATTATCAAAAGGCGAGGATAGGCCTCTAGGGGTATCTAAAGGAATTGGACCAGCGCCGCTGAGAAAGAAAGGGATTTTCCAAATAGAAAATATCAATTACCATCTCCAAAGCCCCCACAAAAGGTACGAAATCAAGGAAAGTATGCGCTAGCTGGCATTAAAAAGCAACACCAACGCTTGTGACCCTAGGGGAAAGAGCTTTCTCGATATCCATCGAGCTTCCGTCTCCATAAGCCCAGTAAGACGAGGTCGAGCTCTGCTTGGTATGGGCCGTGGGTGCTGAAGCACTGTAGGATGTCATCGAGGATGAGCGACGCTGGTATGGTGTATCTAATTCAAGTGGCGGTAGCGACGGTAAGGCTTTGAGCAGCCATTGCGAGAAGCGATTGCGAAGGGAGTTGGGGGTGTCAGCCCTCGATTTGGCATCGGGTTGGAAAGGATCGAGGTTCAAGGTGGACGCGTTGAGCAGGGTGGAGCTGCCAGAAGAAGATTTGGGTCTGTGAGTGGATGTCTCTTGGGCGTGGACGGGTGATTGGAACCATTGGTGCGCAGGGGACGAGGGCTTTTCTGCGACGAACTCTGACTCGAAGGTGGAGTCATGGTCAAGGATTGGCGATAGAGGGAGTTTCCTCTCAACCGAAAGGGGTGAGACCTCTTCCATGAGATCAGGAAGGCGCTTCTCGAGGGACTGGCGCTCTTCCAGATGGGTGCGCAGTCGCAAGTTCTGGTCACTGGCTCTTCGGTAGATGGGGTAAGCAGGCTCGGAATTTGATCGCAGGGCAATCGGTGGCGGTTGCGGTAGACGAGCGTCCAAGGCATCCAAGAATTCTTGAGTGCTTCGGGAGGTGGCAATGCTCGATCTCCGTTCCGGGCGTGGCTGGTCCATGGACTTTGATTTGGGTGGCTTGGGAAAGTCATTGAGAGCGCTCAAAGTGTTCGCAGTCAGATTGCTTTCCATGCTGAACCGCGATGCATCAAGGGTGATCGAGGACGAACGCGAAGCAACTGGCTTCCTCGGGATCGAGAAAGTGCTTGATGGACGTCGGAGAAGCATTGGGTCTGATTTCGATTTGACGAGCGCTTGTGCTGGGCGTTCCAGCCCGGGAATCTCCTTTTGCCTGATCTTCGCTCCATCCTCCCAGAACACTGGTAGGTCGGGCAGCTCATTACCTGGTAGATAAATGCTCAACTGCAATGGTCTGAATGTGGGGCCCTTTCGAACTGGAGAAATGCGGCCCGACTGAACTTTTCTGAAGTCAGACGGAGCGCCGATAGTAGGACGACGTTGTGTGTTCTTGCTGGACTTGAAGCTTATCCTGCTCAGAGGACTGGAAGTGGTGCTCCATGTTGAGATGCGGTGAGAGGTCAAAGGGCGAGGAAGGGTAGACTGGGAAGGATTTCTCCTCGAGGACAGCTGCTTGTCGACATTATAGACCGGCGTGACACATGATCGAGGTTGCTCATAGCAGACCTTTGTAGTGTTACCGAGACCTAGCAGGAGGTCAGTGACTGGACGAATGTGAGTGTTCTGCATTCAGACATACCGGTTCCTGGAGCCGCCGACTCTTTCGAGCCCTTGGGAGATGGCCGGTCCAGCGGCTTTTGAGGGAAACAAGTAGAGAAGGAACTGGCCAGCCAAGTCGAATGCATAAACTCCAAACAATCACCCAACCGTTCCATACTACACCCTCATACCCGCATCGACAGACCCAGGAGTCTAGAAAGGAAGCAAGTAAAAACGAAGTAGGGAGATCAGGGCATATAATACATCAAACAGGAAATTTGAAACAGCAAATCATTTCTGACGTGGGACCATACAGAGACATGAGAGACGAATGTTCCGGTGGAGGGTTCGTGCTTATGAAGGCCAGCGCCAATGGGAGCGGGTGGTCCAGCGCAGACATGGCCGAGCATTGGGTGGGGTGGATAGCTTCGAAAATAGGTTGAAATTAGGATGGGCCATTCATGGGCGGTAACGAGCGTTGTGGTGGTGAGAGCTAAAAGCCATCACCACCAACGGCCTTGATGCGGTTCGTGATTCGTGAGCCCGTTGGCTGCATGGGCGCTTAGCTGTAGCTCGCCGAGACCCAGCCAATATCATGGACGCCAGGTCGAAAGCCCATGAGATCCTGGCATGACGAGAGTCTTGGTGACCGAACATCGTGTACGCTCATCATGAGACTGTTCGTATAGTTGAGACAGGCTATGTTTGAGACCAGCGAAGGCGTCCGCATTGGGAGGTGGTAAGGTGCTTGAGGTCTTGGCGGCCAGCGCAGTCAGCCTCCTGCAGCCCTGCCGGTAAAACTAAGATAAGATAACCGACGGGTAGGATCGCGCAAGTGCCAAGATGGGTATCAATTCGGTTGCCGAGGTGCGTACCTACCTTATCTTATCGTTTATGGACAGGCGCTGATGCCCACTTCTACAGACTGCAATTACGGCTGATCGCCTCAGGAATCGAAGAAGAGCAGGGTCGACACCTGAGCTAAGCGCAAACTTTGGGTCTTGCGCCATCGCCTTCGGTAAATATATGGAGTGGGAAGTTTGCTGGCGGCGCAGAGACCATCAGGCAGTCCTTCGACTGGGGCACGTCCCTGGTTTCTTTCCTCTTTCTTTGTCATCCACAAGGGCGTATTCCTATGAGATGATCGATGCAGAGAGGACAGGAGGGAGCAGGACGCCTACTCATCATGGGTTTGAATATCGAGTCACCTCTACCGTTCGGGCATTGGGTACCACCTTTTCGTTAAAACAGCTCCATCACACCTAAGGATGTAGAGAAGTTGCTGTTTACAAACCTACAAAGTAGATAGAGTCGATGAGATCCTCCCGCCAAACTTTGCTCAACAGAGGCCTCGTTCCTTCAGATCACCTACTTGATCGGGGGCCCGTTTCATGAATGTGGCGAGTGGCCGGGCAATTAGAACTGTGGTGAGTACAGTCAGGATGGAGCGTGAACAGACGATGTGCCTAATATGGCATAGTCAATAACGGTCAATGGGGTAAGGTAACCGAAAGAAGAGAGCTGTGTGGGAGTTGTGGCTGCGCTAGATAGACGGCATCCAATCATATTAGGCACAAGTTGCCCTATTGACAGGACCGATTCCTGTACCAACCTGGAACGAACATTATGACATGCTCCCCGGATACCAAGTCGATGCGGTGACGCAGCGCTGGTCCGCTGGATTGACATCATGAGAGGCTGGAATATCATGTCCCAGTCCCAGCCGAGATATCTTGCCCAGTAAACCGTCCTGACGAATGATCCATCTCGAAGGGACCGAATTTATCCAAATACTTCAATCTGCTCAGCCACATTGAACATGGATCTCATACAGGGTATTGGCGAGCGCTATCTCATGGGGAAAGCCAACGCTGCTCCCCAAATGCTCGAAAACATGGCGAAGAAGCAATTCTCATCCGCGACCGACACCAAAGCCCAAGCCGCGCAAGCTTCTATCCTCCCCTCGTCGGAGAAAGACGACCAGATAGCGAAATTGCGAAAAGAACTTGCAGAAACGAAATTGCAGAAAGGAAAATCGAGTGGAGATGCGAAGACCGCAAAGAGCAACGCAACAACATCCAGCGCCAAAAGCTTGAGGTCGGAGAAAAGCAAAGCTAGTGCTTCTACAGCAAGACTTGACGGAGGCAGTGCAAAAGAGATGAAAGGGTTGACACCACTGAGCATTGGCGCCGGTGGAACAAAAGGGCTCAGCAAATCGAAGAAAAGTCCGGAATCAACAGCGAGTAAAGGGAGAAGCGCAAGCATCAGCACTGCCACAGCTGCAAAAGCGCACAAAGCACTTTCGGAAGCAAAGGGTGGGGGACATTCTTCAAAACCTGGGAAAGCGTCACACGGTCTAGAAGCACTAGGCGCTGAAGAGGCGCTTGAGACGAAAAGTAGCAGTGGGCATCAAAAAGCCGCACCAAGCGCTTCATCATCCGTACACGCGTCATCATCATCGATTCGGAAGCCATCGATAAGCCAGCACCGCAAGCTCGGAAGTGATACTAGGAGCCGGAGACACTCTGTTGGCAAGCAGAGCGAGATCGGAAGTGCGAGTGGGAGTATCAGCACCGTGGTGGCACCTCGACAACCGCCGGCGCCATTTAGCAGCCGGAGGCATTCAGTGGGTCAGCAGAGCCAGACTGGGAGCTCTGCAGCTACAATAGCGCCTCGACCACCACCTCCTCCTCCACCAGCACCTATACATCATGACTCACCGGAAAGAAGTCCGGTGTATGAAGTGGTCACGAGACAGAGAACAGCAGACGAATACGGAGCGGAAGAGCCAGGTTTGTATGTTGTTGAGGTGGAAGAAGATATGCCGCGTGTAAACAAGAAGAGTGCAGTGCGTAGACCCGGAGGAGACGAGGGTGTAGTGGAGGTTACGAGTAGGAATAGAAGGACGGTATACAAGGTTACATGATGATTCGCGGAACGATGACGATGAATGAATGAATTAGCGTGGAGTCGGTGGTATGTAATTGTATCTTTGGGAGGTCAGTGGTTTGAATTACGCAACGACGGTGCAATGAGGAAGTACCAGTGAAGAAATGGCAACTGGAAAAGGCCAGACGATGTTATGGTCGCTGATGAAATATGTACGATACATTCCTTTTACAGCCTAGAAAAGAACTCCTCGCTTGGTCAACGGCACAACTCCTATACATGGCACAGTGATGATACAGTTCTCACTTAGACAAGTTCCCCAGTATGTCTTGTCCATCGCCCTTCGTCTCAATGGTCTTGAACTTATCACCACTCCCCTCGCCCTTCTCCGCCCTCTCATACGCCTTCGCACTCCGATCCGTCAGCAACTTTAGATCCTCGTCACTCAGAATCTCCGCCCCTTCACCCGGATCGTAATTTTCGAAATCCTCATTGGCGAGGATCTGCTGTAGCTCCATGTACTCATCATCCACTTTCTTGCTGGGTTTACGGTCCAGCAAGCTCTTAAACTTGTCTTTTTGGATGACGAGTTTCTCAAGTCGGCGTTTACCGTCAGCTTTCTCGAGGAGATTTTGCTCAATGGTACCCTTTGTGGCGAGGCGGTAAATGATGACAGGTCGAGTCTGGCCGATACGATGGGCTCGATCTTGGGCTTGCAGATCTTGTTGAGGGTTCCAGTCGCTGTCGTAGAGGATGACCGTGTCAGCGGCGGTGAGGTTGATGCCCAGTCCACCCGCACGGGTACTGAGGAGGAAAAGCTGGCGATCTTTCTGCGAATTAAAAGCATCGATTTGCTCGCTTCGATCTTCCTGCTTGACGGCGCCATCAATACGGCAGACAGGCCATCCGCGGAGTACGGACGCCCAGTCTTCCAAGATGTCGAGTTGCTTCGAGAATTGCGAGAAGATGAGCACTTTGTGGCCCTTGGAGAACAGGAATTGTACTAAACGATCGAGCATGACCATTTTGCCAGACTCGGTGACAAGCTTCTCGTCCGGATCGGCATCAGACCCCCAAGGCCAGGAGAAGTGATGGGGGCTATTGCAGGCAAGACGGAGTTGCATGACTGGATTCTGTAGTTTCTTTTGATTGACTTCTTTGCGAGCCTGTGCCAAAGTCGCTTCACGATCACGTTCCTCTTGCTCATCCTCATCGATTTCCTCGCTCTCACTGCTTTGCTCTAGCTGTTTGAAGTATTCTCGATCACTCACTTCAGCATAGTTTTGCTTCCTGCTCCTTCCAGATCGCACGCTACTCGCAGGGGTCGACCCCCTTGAGGACTTGCCGCTTTTATTGGGCGTCGAGGTGCCACTTCCGGCCTTTCTTTTTTTGCCTTTGACTTCACTTACTCTGGAGTCTTCGAGCTTTGCACCGATCCTTTCCACGGCTTTCTCCTCGAGATGTTCGCGGATGTCATTGTCTTTGATCTTGCGATATAGATCTTTCTGGACGGGTGTAAGAGGCGCGTAGAGGATGTACTCTCGCTTTTTGGGCAGAAGTGTCTCCACATCATTCTTCACTCGCCGTAATAGGAAAGGCTTCAGAATAGCGTGGAGGGATGCTACAGTCCTTTGTTGACGTTCTTTGCTCATGAATTGCTTATGCCCGTCCTTTTCTTGAACGTCGGAGAAATCAAACATGCTCTCAAAATGCTCCAAGTCCGAAAAGGCCTCAGGCAGAAGAAAATTGAGCAGGGACCAAAGTTCGGAGAGATTGTTTTGTAGAGGCGTCCCAGTCAAGATCAGTCGACTTTCTGACGGGTATTGCTTCAGCTCTCTGACAAGCTTGCAATTGAAATTCTTCAAACGATGTCCCTCATCTACCACGATAAACTTCCAGGGATAAGAAGCTAGATACTTCTTGTCTCGCATGCATATTTCGTAGCTTGTACACACAACAGGAAATCTAGCTCCCTTCGCATCACCCTTGAGTTGCTTCCTTCTGATCTCTCCTCTCGCCTGAGGAGAACCATGGTACATGACCACAGGAATCTTTGGTGTCCAAAACCCAAATTCACGCACCCAATTGTTCACAGTACTCAAAGGTCCAAGAATGAGGAAAGGGCCATTTGTACCGTTCTCCCGTAGGAATGCCAAGAAAGATATCAATTGTATCGTTTTCCCCAACCCCATTTCATCTGCCAATATGCCATTCAGACCGATTTGGTATAGACAAGTGAGCCATGTCAGTCCTTCGAGCTGGTAATCTCGCATTTTCCCGCCGGACACCAACTTTGGCTGAGCAGAGGTCTGGACTTTCCGCGCTTCAAGAGCTTGCTTCAATTGATTCATGACCGTTGATGAGAATCCCTGACTGCGGTTCAGAAACCAGTCCAGATCTTTCATGTAACCTGTATCCTGGCGGTCTGGCTGCAACCGATTCTGTTCCGTCTCTCTTTTTGTTCTGTCTTCATATTTTGACTGCTTTCGCAACTTCTCCTCTTCCTGGCGCATCCTTTCAACTGTGGGATCGTAAGCATCATCAGCTCCATCCCCACCCGAGGGGGGCGATGAAGGGGGGCTAGACGAGCTAGAGGCAACGTCATCTTGAGAACCAGGTGTCATTGGTGTAGAGCTCATAATCGCAGCGCGACCTCGTCTTCAAGCTGAGAGGATTGCCGAGAAGGTCACAAAATCTGTTCTCACCAGATGACTGCTGTAAATGGGAATAGGTACTTGTCGAGGTGCCAATCTGACATGATTTGGCGGTCGTAATGATCGGAATTGGGACAGCAAAATGGAAGAGCAAAAAGAGTTAAATGAATGGTTAAAGGATTCATTATTCTAAAGTGATGATGTAGTGGCTGAGATTTACGTGACGCGACGTCCTCTATGAAGAAATTGACATCTTACAAAGAGGACGATTTTGTGATGAAAAATTCCCTCTCTGGCATGGCAAAGACCCCCAGATGCTTTGAATGGCACGGTAAATCCGCGCAAAAGTGTCAGTCAATCCAGGTTCGCATGAAGATAGCTTAAAAATGTGGAGATTCTCCCTACACATTTTTAGGTCGAGGTCCTCCCACAAGCTATGTACATTGGGAAACTTGAGGTTTTTCAGACCCTAAAATATGAGGGCGTGTTACAGGTACCACTTTCGCTCAATGGATTTCCCAAATCTACCTCATGAAACCGGAATCCAATCTCCTGATAAACCGCAATTCCTCACAGATTTTAGGGCTGTAAGCCCAAGTCTTTCACTTCTTTCGGGTCGAGCCACCAGATTGGCGCTTCTTAGAGCCAATTGCTGTGTGTAAGTCTGCTGCGGCTTTAGCCTCTAAAGCCTTTTCTGTCAGCTTTCGCGGGCGAGCCCCGGGACGTGGTGGCACACTGAGAAATGAGGTCTCATGGCGAGCATTTTCCAGACGTTTTGTGCTACGTGGTGTGGTAGGGGTCTCATCTGTTGGCGGGGTAGCAATAGCAAAATGACGACTCGTCCTCTCATTCTTTTTGTTGCTCTTGCGCACACGAGGCGATCTATGCTGGTGATAAGGGGATGACTGTGTAGCGTTTGCATCGGGCGGAGATACCGTCGTTTTTTTCAAATCGTGTGAGTCGCGCTGGACTATGTTGTTGATCAGATGATTGGTACCAGCAGCGTTAGCGGTTGTTATATCAGCCCAGGTACCGTCCAGAAGCTTAGGATCCAAACGACAGTGACGAAGATAGGCTCTAGCTTGTTCGACACGCGAAGCTGTGGAGAGATCAAACATATCGTCATCATCTTCAAAGTGTTCGTAAATGTTTCGTTGCAGTGATTCACGAAATATCTTCTCGCTCACGAATGCGCCCCGCATATACCTCTCGTGAATCTCGGTCCGATGTTTCTCTGCGTTTGCTTCCTCTCTGCGAAATTGTTTGTCGTGCTTGGAGATGAGCTCAGTCAGCTCTTGCATGTCGGACTCCTCCAGGCATAGCAATTGGGACCATTCATCGCTTGGATATGCTTCAGCCACAAGTTGATAGAGCTGTAATTTATGAGCCGGAGATATATCCTTCCAACTCGGAGATGCCTCTTGTTGATGCTGCGTGTCATTTTCCTCTTCATCCTCACTGGGCATCATCTCCATCAGGTTTCTGTCCAAGTCACTCAAGCCACCAACATATTCCATGCGTCTTATGTTATCGTTCCAAATTGATTGAGATGTACCATTATGCTGTGGCCGTAGCTGACGCTTGTGTTGAGCTCCGGTCGTTGGTAAATCGGCATCAATGGATGGATATATGACGGTTGAAGGATGTTTTTCGGGCCTGTCAATGCATCGCTCCGCGTCTGTTGATATAGTGATGTTATGCTTATCTTGGACCTCTTGTTGGGCATTATCCATGCTAGCTTTCATTGCACGTAGGTCAGACTTGCTGCTTCCATCTTCATGATTTGGTGCCGGCGTAACTTCGTTGGCATCGAGGCTTGTACCTTCCTCATCGAAGTCAGAAAGCTTGCTGCGCTCTGTGGTTGAGGTTCCCTGAGGTTGTGCCTGCCTTGGATCATCAAGCGTTGGAAAAGCAGTCGGTCGAAAACATGGTTTGCATGGCACTACTGGACCACAACCATCTCTCTGAAGCCGGTACATCTCCTCAGGACCAGGGACTTCGTGGTGAAATCCTTGACAATGTCCAGTTCCGGAATTTTCGGTCTTCTGAGACAGCGTGATCTCATTCTCATCTTTCAAGCTGCAAGACATTGGAACGGACCCAATATTAGGTTGGATGGTATTCTTAGCTGTTGGTGTAGGATACAAATGGAGACACCTTTAACAGGTGATGCATGGGTGTTGATTGGTACAAGTCATCACACGCAGTCTCGTATGTTATACCTAGTCTGGTAAATTGACTCGAAAGACGTGGATCAGGCACAGCGTTGAGCGGGCAGCTTGGGGTAATTCCCAACCATGCTACATAGAAAGGGTCGGTGTCAAGAAGGTCTCATGAAGTGAGCAAGGTCTAGCAAACCGTGCCGGACAGCAAGCGGTGCCCGACCCGAAAGCAATGGGCACGGTTCTGAGTAATCTCACCGGTAAGAGGCGAACTAGGACTGTGAGGTGAACCTGTTGCGATTCACTCCGTTGGACACCACACCTCAAAAGAAGAATGAATGTATGGCATTGTCGATTTGCAAGCCTTGAATATCTAGAATTGAAGGTGAGCTATTGAAACTCTTGTGGAGGACCAGGCCAGATAGCAAAAGAAACGTACATGCACTGACCCTGCTACAAAGCGAGTAAGAGGGATAGCATGTATTAGAATACCCGTTTAACACAATTCTGCCCCCTTGTCAGTCAAGATTTGTCCTGAAATGGAGCAGATCCAGCTCTCCCGTCAAATCTCCCAAGATCCAGAAGCTCATCCACCTCATCCATATCCACGTCTTCATCATAAGCAACATCGAATGTCCTCTTTGAAGATGTGCTAGTCCCGTTAATACCTTCGGCACAGAGGCCAGGGCCTTGGCTGCCTCCTTGTGAGCCTCTAAGTCCGTGGTTGGCTTGAACCACATCTCTCTTCGCCTGCAACATAATCTCGTAGGTTGACAGAAGGTTCCTCAACGAGTCATCAAAAGCAACGGCAAATCGTTGGGCTTGGACAATCTGAATAGCTTTGACGAGGTCCGTTGCGTACATGGCCATGATATAGGCCGTCACAAGGGCGGCCGAGCGCTCGTTGCCAGTCTCACAGAAAATCAGGACTTTGCCCAGGGCCGAGCTTCTGCTAGCCTGAGCGAGGGCCGCCCCTTTCGCGGCTCTAGCTTGCTCGCGTTGATACATAGTAGAGAGATGAATATTAATAAGCTCAATCGCTTTTGGAAATGCCGCTATCAGCTCTTGATTGCCCGCTACATCGACCATCTTCGTTTCAAGCCCGAGCTCATCTGCTGATTTCGTTCCCAGTAGCTTTGCCTGAGCTGACATTGTGTTGCGGACTACTAAGACCATCGAGATGCCTTCACGTAGTAGGAAAGCCTTGTCTCTCGCTGCAGACATCGGCCCAAGGTATAAGAAGGGTAGGATTTGCTGTGCCATCCTCCGCTGCTCATATTTCCACTCCAACATGTTGTTGGCAGTCATAAAATTGCCGTAAGTGACCTTTTGAAGAAATTCGGCATTCGCAAAGCCACTGGATTCGAAATCGAACTTCGGGTCTTGGACGACGTGGAGGTCTGGCAGGCCGTTGGCTTTAAGCATTGGTGGAGGGACAATGATGCGAGGAGGAGAAGGTACTCGGAAGCTCCAAGACTGTGCTGGTGAATGAGGCATAGCCAGGGCGTATGAGGATGAGGAAGCAGGCATGTTGATTTGGCGCAATTCGCAATGATGTTGAGTGAGTGAAATCGCGGTCCAGTGGTGATCGAAGATTGGTGCTCACGGCATTAGGATGGGTAAGGCCGTGGGGTAAGAGAGACCTCGTCAGCAGTATGCAGATAGCAGGTGGACAACAGCTGAAGCGATGTAAGCGACATCAGGAAGGTGGAGTGGTTAAATCCTGAGTTGGGATGCAGAACAGTGAATGAGTGTGATGGTGTTAGGCCGGATTGATGAAGGCAAAACATCTCACTTCCCACTGATGAGGACTTTGGGTGACTTCACGTTCACACCCTATGGGGCCCTCGAACGGGATGTTTTCTTTCGATGAGATCAATCACATTATGGGGCAGGTAGGCAGCCGTGCAGGCAAGCGAGGTAAATGTTCTTGTCTCCAATGGAGGTACGTTTGGAATTGTGCAGCATGCAGCTTAGTCATGGTTTATGCACGCTAGCAGAATGACGAGCAGTCTGAAAAATATCCCAGCCGACCACCACTGCATGTAGGAGCAAGAACTCTCTCCACCAATTTTCGCCAGGTGGCTTTCCCAACGTCTTGACTTGCTTCCTCTAGTGATAGCCATCAAAGGTAGTATGGTATTTGATCAGCGGCAGCAGATACAGCGAAGTGATCCAAATGTTCCATGCAAGCCATGTCTTTTTGTCATCTGCGACTTGCCGAAGGAGCAGAATTCTGAACGCAATAACGCCACCCAGAGCCACGGGCATGATCCAAGCGTAGAAATCAAGTAGCCAGAAGGCCGGGCACAGGAAAGACCAGAAGACTACAGTAAGCGCGATGGACCATCGGGTGGGCCCATCGCCAACCATCAAGGGCATTGTTCCTCGACCTCTTGCTCGGTCCCCTTCTTGATCCGCTGTAGCTTGATCAGCGAGTTCACTTGCGCAGGACGGGAGGTTGACTAGTTGACCTACCCATGTCCTGCATCTGAAGCGTGCTGAAGACGATGGCCCCAATGATGCCAAGCCACTGATACGCATCACGATTTAGGATGCCTTCGCCGGAACCACTCGCAACTCTTGTAGCCCCCGAGCTGTAACATACGAATCCGAAAGCGTTGATTATATTTCGAACCACAAAGTTTTCGTCTGCACCTGCTAGGTCGTTGTACTGCCATGTCAATACCATCATGGCAACCGTTTCTTCCATGCCGCCTATGTACAGAGTGATGCCAAAGACAATGGGTATCACAACGAGCAGCAGACGTCTAGCATCATCTGCAGACAATCTCCCTGATGGTATAGGGCGCCATGCTTTGTTGATTGAATCTTCGACAATGGAATTTGGGAGACGCTGATTTGCCAAATCGAATATCAACACATTCAACCAGGTCCAAGCCAGAACGGTGAGGACTCTTCCGAGAATCGTGGGGAGATCAGGCGACTGGTTGGAAGTAAGGACTGGCCCGGACAGAGCGCTACAGATGCCGAAAGCAGTCTCGGGAAAGACGATTGACTTGAGATCATTCTGGGTAACCAACCATATCGTCCTCAGGTTGTAAAGGATCGAGTTGGCCGAAAATTTGCGATTCTACACGTTCAAGTCAATGCTGTTATTCCGATGCCCACTTTTGATAGCCTTCGGCGAAGAGGTCTGTTTCACATACGACGGTTTCTTCCTTCAGCACAGGCAGGAGTGGAGATTGATCATCACATGGATTAGCGGCATTTTTGTCTACGGCAATGACTGACTTCTCCATTCTGCAATGACCAGAAAGGACTGGGACAGATGTTTTCCAACGGATATTGCTTATTTTGTCAGACACATTCCATCGAGAGAAGAGCGGGGCACTGACTTAAAATCGGTAGGAGCACGAAGGTAGCCTATTACCTCATGCAATGTTACAGAGCCGATGAGCATTGGGGAAACTTGCATCTGCACGAATGCCTCTCGTTTCAGGTATCGCGTGGAAAGATAGCCAGGGTCCAGGACGTGGAGTGGACGTGGGAATACCACGGCCTGCATGTGCCATGCCGCCGTGCAGTCCGGAAACTTTACCAGCCTCCAAACGGGCCAAATAGCCAAATAGTCTGCTGGGTAAAGTGGAAATCGGTTGGACCAATGACCAAGGATCGCGCTAGTTGACGTGGCACCAACATCGACGAATGGACGAGCATTACCGAATCTGCGGGATTCCTGGATCCGAGCACTTGTCTCCTGGGAATTTTGCCGCGCAGGCCCACAGCGTCTGCAGCTCACGTCCAGGAACACAGGCCATGATGGTGCTCCCAGTCAACGGGAAACCACATTGTCGGGTCTTCCACGCGGCTGCTTCGCTAAGACCTCAAGCGCCAGCACAGATGTCAAGTGACGATTTAAGCTGAAGGCCTCTGAGTGAACACTACATCGTAGCATAATAACCGATATGCCTGGTCCGGCCGTGCAACATGCACTTCAGGGTCGCAAAGCGGGGCGATGATGCGACTACACCTTAGTTTGCACGAGTGCATGTGCAACGCATAGCCGAAGCAAAGTTTGGGAGAGGAATGCAACATAATGAGAAACGCCAGCTGCCAGCTCATATTACCGCCAACGACACGTCTTTAGCGCTATACTAAGGTAATCTTTCAGTCAAAAGCGGTAAGTCTTTCCGCTGCACACAGACGTAAGTGTAGCTTATCAGCCAGACCAACTGAAACTCTCGGCTTTCACACCTCTTGATGAGTGAGCGGTCTCCCTCAGTCCTCGATCCGAAATGGACGTGTCACAAAGGATCCTCATACTAGATAAGCATGTCTCAGCATTATCGCAGATACTGAAGTACTCTCAAGACCTCAATGCTTCATCCATGAGGAGCACCATGGCACGCCTCCGAGCACTTTGACTTCATCTCTCATTTCCATTCAACCTTGCGTCTTGAAATTCGTAAGGCTCGTTAAGCCCTTGCTATCGTTGATCCTTTTTCATTCTCTACGGCAGGCGAGCATGATCATTTTTGAACATTCCTCTAATCGCAAGAAAGATTTCTCACGGCTCGGAACATCTCTTAGGTAATGGATATTTTATCCACCTCTCTACGGACACCGAACAAGTTCTGCAGATCTTGCAGCTGAATGTGGTGATTACATTAGAATTCGTCGGGTATTTGTGATTCTGTTTGCGCGCTTCAGGCGCTCAGGTGCAGCCACCTTTCCCTCAAATGCAACGCATCCTAAGGCAGTGCCACCAACATGAATACTGCAAGTTTTTCTGAAATGGTCTCAAATTCCCATTCGTTGATGTAGTCGAATTGCAAGCGCGTTTGGCTAAACTTGAACCTCTAACGTAATCTAACTGATGCTTAACGGTCCACTGATAATGGAAACAGAAAGTGCAGATCCCGAAGACCAGAAACAGCGAAGTGCAGCGTTCCTTCGAAATGCGCTTTCTAGATCCACCCTACTTTACGCCACTGCCTGGCATACTAAAGCAGCCTCAATGCAGCCTGGTATTAGCTAAGGAAAGTATGGACATAGCTTCGCGGGGAGACTCCCCCGAAGAGACGGTCGCTCCCAGAAATACGTGTTGACACGAACTAATGTTGGAATTTGACACTGAAAATGTCTCCGAGCAGCGGAGCTGCTTGGCTATGATATCGTAGCCTACGCTTGAGCAACAGCGATTTCAAGAGTGGAGGAAGTCACAGATGTCGATGAGCATCTTAGAAAGAGACCTATTTCCTACTAGAGTTTGAGGCTAGTCTCAGTTGCAGAGGTTTCCTTTGATAAAATGTCACCTTGGCCTTCGGCTCAACCCACTCAGCGAGGTGTAGAGTTCTCCACGGGTTAATGTAACGGCGTGATACACAGACATGGCTCTAGAACTGCTCTCATTCGCTTTTAAATAGGTCGGAAAGCCAAGTGTACCATCGGCTTTGGTCTAGCGATCTCGCCACGTATGAGAGACTGCCCCGCAAAGTGATATTCCAGACAAACAGGCACCGTTCCTTTTGGTCTCGGAACCATGCAGCGTCGCTCTTGAGCCTTCCGCTCCGTCCACCACGTACGCTGGACTTGTGATTAACTACTCTGGGAGCCTAGTTGGAAACGCCTCGCTTGCTTTTGGGGTTTTGTGCCTCGAAGACGATAGACTTTAAATCAGAACCTCCATGAATACTTTACATGCGGTCCTTGGCTGCTGAGCAGGTTGGCGGATCATGATGTTCGGCCAGCTCTCAGTCCACCCTTCTGAGACTTCTCGCCAGACTCCGACGTCGGTTGCTTTGGTGCCGCACGTGCCTCGCATGCCAGCCACAGCGGCGCTATCGCCGGTCCGATCCGGCCTTGGTATCATAAAGCCACCAAATGTCCCAGTCATCGTGTAAAAAGATTATGATCTCAGGAGGATGTGGCCCTAAAATGTACGGTGGACTAAGGCCCTAAGGCCCTCTGTGGGAATCGACATATCTTGTCTCCTCAAAATTTAAGAACCATCGGCCATTTCTTGTCCTGAGCGTCAGGTGGAATTAGGGCATTCTTGACTTCTCAACTGAAAGCTGGCGAAAAATCTCACACCATGGATTTGGAAAGAGAAGAGCAAGCACAAAAAGATGTCCAGCAGGCCCAGGACGGATCAGATACACCACCATTCGCGCAGAAACCTTCAATTGCTGGCCAAACTCCCGGACCCTTTCGCCGTCTCCACACCCATCTCACAGCGGAAATTACTACCTCTAACGCAACCGCAATAATGCTCACCTGCTGCCTGATCTCCGGTCTCGTTGACAGCGCGATCTATAACGCCTACGGCACATTTGTCTCCATGCAGACCGGCAATACCATCTTCCTCGGTCTAGGCGGTGCCACCTCCCTCCACCAACCCCCAAATCCGAAGCCGTACGGCTGGGCGAAGTCATTGACCTCCATCGCTTGTTTCTGCCTCGGCTGCTTCGTCTTCTCGCACCTTTCGCGATGGGTAGGACCGTTGAAGAGAGGAACGCTTGTTGCGAGCTTCCTATTGCAAAGTGTGATTGTGCTGGTAGCGGCGGCGGTGGTGCAGGCAGGGGCGGTGGATGGAAATTTAGGGACTATACCGAGTGATATCGATTGGAAATCAGAGATACCGGTGGCGCTGTTGAGTTTTCAGTCGGCGGGCCAAATCATTGGAAGTAGGACGTTGAATTTAGCTGAGATTCCCTCTGTGGTCTTGACTTCTATGCTGTGTGACATAGCCAGCGATCCGAATCTGACGGGATCATGGAAGAGTAATGTCAAGAGGAACAGGAGGACAATGGCTTTTTTGGGGATTTTGGTGGGAGCTATCGTCGGTGGGTTCATCTCTGAGGGGACTGGAAAGATGCAGGTGGTACTATGGATTGCTGGTGCACTGAAGCTGTTGATCACGTTTGCGTGGCTAGTATGGCCGCACAAACGGATATCTGTAGTGTAGTACGCCATGAATAACGGAAATATCCAGCGAAATTACAATATCGGTTTATGCAGAGTATTTCGACGTCAGGAATGCAGCTATGATCCAGTATAAGGGAACTTTTGCAACCACTGTCATATCGTTGTGGAAATCTTGCAGTCCTAATATTTCCGTCTGGCCATCACAGTTGTGAGGACGCGGTCATTTCACCTCCTGCGCTTGCAGTGACGTTGTGAACAAAGAATTGCGGGAACAAACCTCTCAGCTCCTCCAAATCCCTGACTTGGCATTTTAACCCCTTTATATCAGGTTCTACGTCCTCTTTCTCCAATTTATGTACAACCGTCCAGCCCCTTGCGGTAGCATGACGACAGTTTAATATCGAATCATCCACAAAGTAGCACTCCCTCGCCTCCCCCGCTCCGGCCTCTTTCTCTGCCTTTTCAAACATTTGCACATTCGGTTTTGCGAGCAGAGGCTCTTTGGCATAATCGCAATATGTGACACCTTCAAACATGTCGCTCACGTCCAAAAGTTTGACCACCCGTTGGGCGTGGGTTATATGTGCGTTGGTGAAAAGCCAAAGCTTGACCTTTGATTTGTCAATGTCGGTAAGCAGGCGACGCAATCGAGGATCGGGCTTTATAATATCGTCCAGTGGTAGGGCGTCGTCGACTTCACGGTTATACGCAAGAGGGTCAATCTTGTGGTATTTGACGAGACCAGAGAGGGCGAGACCATAATCCTTGTAGTATCTCGCATGAAGCTGTCTGGCATCATCTGGTGGCAGCTCAAGGTGTCTCACAAAGTAGTCATCTGTAAGCAATTGAAAGTCAGTAATGCTATAATGAACAGTGACTCATACCATGGGCATCAAGAGGGGGGACCTACCAATGAGTCTCTGCATATGATCCTGAATGCCAGCAGACCGTGGGTACAGACAATTGTCAATATCAAAGAAGAAGACGGGGCGAGGCCTCGAGGGGGCGGCTTCTCCCATGCTTTAATGCGGTAGAGTGCAGAGGCTTAAAGCCGGCGGCACTGAAGGTCAGCCTTTGCCACGGCAGCGCAGTACTGGCCAAATTGAGATAGGCAAGAGAAAAGAAGGAGAATTAAGGCAGAGCGTCATGGCTTTAAAAAGTTTCTAGTGTGTGAAGCGCGAAGACGATCGAGGTCATTGATAATGGCACTAGGGATGGCCGGATTAGGCTTTCCCCTTCCCCAGCCCATGAAATAATGAACTCACTAAACTCTTCTATCGCCAATTATTCTGGATTATCTCTGGTACAACAAACTTCAACAATGATTTACAGAGTTATGAATACACTATTATATTTGCAGTATAACCTTTCCATACTATGAGCCAATATTGGAAGTTCCGGAGGTATCGTGAAGCTAGCCGTTTTAATGTATAGTTCTAACGCTAATAATAATACGGCTAGTGGCGCCGCGCAGGTTTTAATGAGCAACTTAACCTCCTTTCTTCATAACATGTATCATATGTCTCAGTGATCGCAGTGTCAACGCACGCGCTGCGTCTGTAAGCTTTTCTCCTGGTCATTGACTACTGAAGGGAGACATGCTCTGCAGACCTCGTACCGAAAGACGTCTACTGTATCGAGCTTACCAAGACAGCTGGCAGAATGGCTGCTGCTGTCCTTGCTGGCAGCAATTCAAAAGCTCTAAGCGAAAGCGAATTGCTCATCGAGTACAGCAAACTTATAACTATCCGTGATGAATCTGTTGCGAAGAGTGTACCGGATATAAAGCAGGTTAATCAGTCTGCAAATCTAGCTAATAGTCGATCTACTACTGGACCTCCACTTATCATAGGCGTACCTGCGCTACAAAGACCCAATGGTATATCTCAGCCTGCTGCTACTGCCAGCGTCGCCTTACCAAATCCGTCAAATCTACATATCTCGAAAACTCGATCACTTGGACTTGCGTCTAAATCACCTAATGTCCAGAAACTAGCCACTCCTACGCCAGGATCATCAGGCATTGATCCAATTTTCTTGACCAAATCTGCTGTCCTAGTAAGAGCTGAGATATTCCAGAAGAGGCAACGGTTAGAAAAGGCATTGGAGGAACAAGTATTAAGGTCTCAAAGGCAGAAAGCTATTGACCAGGATGCGTTGCCAGATTTTGACGTTACAGAAGTTTTGAGAAAAGCACAGGAGCTCGTGAAACCGCGAAAATTGCTTGACAACAATCGCACCAATGGAGCTGCTTCATCCAGTGATTCGTTTGACGAAAATACGTTTTACTCGAGTCAAATGGATGACTCCACCACTTCAGAGGATGCTGATGAGTCCCAAAAGCGGCGTCCCCCCCGGATCTGCAAGTTTTTCCTCCGAGGGGTGCGGTGTCGATACGGAGAAATGTGTTCATTTTCTCATGATCCAACATTGAAGCAGAAGCCTGAAGCAGAATCGTCGCAGGCAGTGGATCATGAACCAGTCAATGCTGACAAACAGGCAAGCTCTGTTCAGGAACCTGCGCCCAACAGACACATTCGCAGGAGCAAGCTGGAGCCCGAGCATTCTACCAAAGAAGGCCATGCTCAAACATCAACCTTTCAATTTCCAGCAGAACGAGAAAGGCAGAATCGGATCGCTAGACTTGAAGCGGAGCTTCGCAGTGCGAGAGCTGAGCAGGACGCCCCTGTACCGATTCCGTCTCACCAGCTGGAGAAAGAGATAAACGAGTCTCAAGAAGAGTCTGCTTACTCGCCTCCAGGGCCTGATGAGTACGGCAGGGATATCAGTCTTCGCGAGACTGGACTGAGGCAGGCTCCACCAGCTTTCCAGCGACGTCCCTCCCCAGGACAGCCCTCAATACGTAAAAATGCTAGGCAAGATGGCAATCCACCATCTCCGCCAAACAACGTTCGGGTTATTACGAGCCACATTAGGTCTCCTATAGCACCCCAGCCTTCACGAGTGTCGCCCTTAGCCGTAGCTAAAGTCCCCCAAGTTTCTCAAGTGCAACGTGACCACGGTGAGAATCATCGCTTGTCTCGCGCGTCTAATACAGGAAATTTAAGTGCAGGACAGAGTCCAAAGGTCGTCTCACAGCCCCGCAGCTCAAGAAAACGCAGAAGAGGACGGGACTCAGGAGAGCAGTTGCGTAATGTGATTCCTCGCACGGACTCTGGTGGTTCACCAGCCATTCGCGTCAAGCAAGAGCCTGTCTCACCCCCGCCATTCGAAGTTGATAATACCATCCGACCAATTCGGCCGAGGCAAGAAGCACCGAGACGACTGTATGCTGACGCCGGTGGGCCCCAGCACCTTGATGAGCACCCTGTGTTATATCAATCAAGGCTGGTGGACCGCCCTTCGTACGGTCAACTGACCGAAGACAGAGGACCTCAGACTCCGCTTGTACGCCGCGTTGTATCTCGTAATGGTCTGCATTACATCGCCAACGAGGAAACAGACCTTCGCCGAGTTGTTACTGCTCCTCGACAAGTAAGAGCTCCAATGTCCCCCGATCCTTACCCTATTCAACATTCAGCCCCACAAGCACGTGCTACCAGAGCTGCTTCACAGATCTACCTTTCACCAACAGGCCAGGCGGCGCCTCATCAACTTCGCGCATCAGTCCAGCCTCAGTCTTCAACGTATATTACCCACGACAGAATACCATCCCCCCTTGTCCGTCGCATTCCGCGATCTCCGCCTGAGCGGCACACGATCGCCATGGCACCTCCACCAAGGCGTGTGGTAGTCGATCAGTGGGGAAACAGATTCATGGAAGCTCCAATGCCGATTGAGAGACACGCCTCTGTTGCACCTGTCGCACGTGAAAGCGAGTTCGATCCGCGTTATGAGCAAGTGGTGCCTCGAGGCGGAAGTGTAGTGAGACAGCCCCATCTTGTACGAGTTGATGACGAAGGTCAGTATGTACGCAGAGCGCCGTCGCCGACCTCGAACGGCTTTTTCGAGGTCCCAACAAGAAAGGTGATCGACTCAAGTGGTAATGCATACGAAGAAGGACCATATCTTTTGCGCGGCAATGGATCATCGGCTGCTGATCGATCCGACACTGGCCCAGTCCCGCATTACTTCGACGGCGTAGCCGAACATGATGCGAGAATCATTCGAATGCCAAGTGTACGCCCTGTGGGGGACACTTATGAGGCTCCGCGAGGGCAACTCATGAGGGTTCAGAGTCTTAGGCCTGAGCAGCCCCGTATCATCAAGCTGGGCGAAAGACAGGAGGGACGTCAGGTCAGTCACCCAGTGAGCGGTGTCCCCGACGGTGGAGATTTCGCGCCGATTCGATACGCAGTGGAAGAAGGACCGAGGTATCAATATGCTTCTCCAGTGCCGAACAGAGGCTATGTGGAGGAAGTGCAGGATGAGAGCGGGATGTACGATGCACCAGGTGGCGGAGGCAGAAGGCTAACACAACGCATCATGTGAGAGGCACCTTTGGAGAGTGTGTTCCTCGCAACGGCATTGTATACCAGTGTCCTTCATCATCTACATCATGTCGCTCGCCTTTAGCGAGGTGTTGGTTAGCAGGGGAGACGGGTGGAGCATGCTCTTCTCATCGCCTACAACCTTTCTGGCCACTGCGTAATACTTTTTTAATGCTTGAATGTGTAATACATACATACTACCGGAAGCAAAGACTTCAGTCCTCCACCGCATCATAATTGTGGGCGCATTCACACGTTCGAAGATGCACACACTCTTCAATACCCGAGCAGATCCGTGACAGCAGACGCAAGGGCCAAGCGGTGTTTCGCATCTCCGCCATTGCATTTGCTGTGAAAGGACTCGGGTCAATCTCTCCATGACGTGACTTGCGATGGAGTGGGAATATGCGAATGCCAGATGCAGTATTGCACGATCATCCCTAAGACATGCAATTCATCTGCAAGGTTGACTTGTTAACTTGCTTTGTGTCCATGTGAAATGAGTCCTGCATCTGTTCCACTTCGGGGATTGAAAAGCAGGGTCAGCTGGTAGGGCTGAGCACTGCCCACTCTGATTACGCTTCCAACTTGATTCGCGTTCTTCATTGCTCTCCTTTCGCGCTAAGCTATCATACATCTAGTACCTAGTCCATCTACTTACCTGCCCTCTTCAGCTGCTCCCAGATGCCCCTTTCCCTACCTTCACTCCAAGCCCGTGGCACCTGTAGGGGAAGTGAAGGAGTCGAGGCTGAGGTCGCGGTGCTGGAAGATGCAGAGGTTCACCAGCAATATTACTGGCCAGGCTCGTCATGGCCTCGAGAAGATGACACCTGCCGGCCTGATGTCCTCGAGGCCGAATCAGATGGATCTGTCTATTGCTCAACCCATCAAGCGGCCTTCGCTGAACGGCCAGCCAATTTCTCCCCTCACGCCTGCGGATACCGTGGTCAATCTCTCGTTTAATGTACCCTTCGCTTCCAACTTGACGGGCCCTGATGTCGAGGAAATCCTCCACGCGAGCCCGAAAGCCTTGGAGAGATGGACATTTCCCGAGGGCACGGATGAGGACACGCCCATACATCGGCTGCCCGTCCACCACCAGAACGTCGAGCAGCTGAGGAGGTTCTGTCGAGTTTTGAGTGAAGGGCATCCGGGTCGAATGGAAGCTACGGTCACTTCTTCGGAACCAAAGGCAATCCCTGCACTGCAGCGAAGACCGCTCAAAGGTCTCGTCACGAATGTCTGCGTCTCTGGCGATGCCGACATGGCACACAAAATGCGAGCCAAGATCTTGAATGAGACGCCAATCGCTTTGGTATTGATCCAGTATCGAGGAAATTTGTATCAGTGCTAATGAATCACAGAGGTGCGCTTTTGTCGATATTGATACCAATCTTGTCATTACGCAAGATATGACCTCGATAAGAGTAGAGGTCCTCAAGCATCTTGATGACGTCGCAAAATTCACCGGCACCGATACATTTCTCCTCAACCCAAAACACGCAGATCCAGAGGGTCCTGCTTCAAGCTATGGCAATGGGTCCGATCTACGTTTTGATCAGAGACTACGTATTGCAATCTACGGTGATCCAGAAAGCTCCGAGCATGCAAAGACGCGGGTACTCATCATGATTGACAAGGTGGTAAGCTTCACCACACCAAGCGTTGGGCAGATGGTCGCTGATTTCTGGCAGCTCCATCGCATTGTTGATATCATGAGGCTTGAACTCTCTTTACATACCATCATCTGTGGCCGGACTCGGAAAAACATTCGACTTATTGAATCTGCCTCAAACACAGCCATCTATTTCCCTCCACCATTTCCTAGAATCTACGGCTATACACCGCCTGGTGCACACCGACGAGGCGAAGATGAGGTTTTCATCACCGGTGACAATCAAGATTGCATCAACATCGCGAAGAAGAAACTACACGAGCTAGTCCTGAACACCAAATGCTACGTCAAGGATGTGATGGTATCAGCGCATAAAATCGACAGCATACTACTTGATCGACTTGATAAGGTTCGAAAGGTCATGGAGACGAATGGCTCTTACGTTCTCTTTCCACAACTTGGGAGCCAACGTGGTTTGATCAGGGTCCAAGGTACTGAGATTTTGCATGTGGAACGGACCGTGCGTGAGATCATGGCGTTGGTAAGGAAAGATCCGAGAACATCCGATCGTAGTAGACTAAACCACTTAGGCTGGTCAATTTTACGGCGCATCGTGGTGGCTCATGCTCCCGGAGTCTGCACAAACGGCGGCCATGAGAGCTCCGTCCCCAGCTGATATTCGTACTATGCTTTCAGACATTTGTACGAATTCTGGAGCTGAAGTGGGTTTCGACAAATTAACGTTCTCTATCAATGGATCCGATGATTCGGTCAAAGCAGCTATGATGGTTATCCATCAAATACCTTTCGTCAAGCGTGCCCAGTACCAGATTCGTGTCAAAATCGAGCTTGCAAACGAGCACAAAGAGTTTGTTAGTGGCAAGAAAAATGGCAAGATAAACAAAATTATGGGTCAAAGTAAATCTCAAAGTCTACAATCATGGGAAAATACGATTGACATATCTTCTAGGTAACGTGCAGATCATATTTGACGGCTTCAACGAATACAACTTTTACATAGACGTGTGTGGTGCACAATATGATGCTACCAGGAATGGTCTGGATCTCGTTGAGCAGGAGATGCCAGCTTCAATTTCCTTTCACGTCCCTGATCAATATCATAAGCGTATCATCGGCATAGGAGGCCAGCATATACAACGCATCATGAAAAAGTATTCCGTCTTTGTCAAATTCTCAAACGCTATGGACCGCGGTGGAATTGGCAAAGAGGACGACGATATCAAGGTCGACAACGTCATATGTCGTACTCCGGCGCGTAATGCCCAGAGCTTAGACTTAGTTAAGCAGGAGATCATGGACATGGTGGAAAAAGTGGTAGGTGAACCCGAAGTTCCAGAGGAATTAGAGGAGCAGCCCTCCGTTTCTCCTGCTAAGCCAGCATCACCGAACTGACATGTTTGGTGCCTTTTTGAAGGACGCAGAATTCGTCTCCGAAACTGTCGTCATCAACCGCTTGTACCATAGAGAGCTCATTGGCCGAATGAATGAGATTGATGATCTCGAGAAGAAATGGAATTGCAAGATCGACTTCCCAAGTACTGAGATGGCAAGTGATGTAGTCACAATATCCGGTCCCGAGTATCAAGTACCCCAAGCTGTTGATGAATTTCTTGTAAATACTCCTCTGATCATCCGATCTACCAACCATGCTAATGTGTGATAGGGCATGGTTCCAGAGAGCCATGAGCTCATCTTGCCTGCAAGTGCTCCTCTTAGGGAATTCCTCAAATCAAGCGAGTTTGGGCCAGAAGTGCAGCAGAAGCTCAAGAGTCAATATGAGGTTGACCTCGATTTGCGCAATGAATCTAGGCCCGTCGAAGAGTCCGAAATGACTGAAGAACGTCTCCTTCTTGCATACACGCGTAACAATGCCGGCGGCCTAAAGGATGCAATCGACTTCTTAGTGTCTCGACTCATTCCCTATGGATTAGACGCAGCGACCGTCAAAGGCTCGATTCCAAGACCAAAGTCGGATTCTTTCGAGGATTCTTTACCTTTCTTTGACTCCAAACTACTTCAAAATGCCCCAGCACCTTTAGGTACTGACTCTCCTACGCGATCCACCTTTGGTGATGATGCTAGCGATCGCGGCTCGCTCTTTGGCAAGATCAGGAAACCTGGCAGCATATCATCAATCTCTTCCTTTCTAGACCGCCGCAAGAACCAATCGTCTTCTCCCGGTACTGGATCCCTCTTTAAGCATGCATCGTCCAATGCTTCTCGCGCATCACTCGTTTCTATGGAGTCTCGCGACAGTGGCTATCGTAACCCATGGAATGATAGCGGCGTCAATCTACCAGAAGAGGACGGCCACAATGGCTGGCCGCTGAGGTTTGACAACAAATCGGACCACAAACTCAACGGTCCATTTGGCATCACTCCTGGAATATCGGCTTCACCCGGCGATTTGACACCCCGACACGACCCCCGTGCTTCTTTCGACAGTGGACGTCCAAGCACCTCTCATTCTACTAATGGATACCCCGCCCCAATCGGGCCACCTCGCTAAGTCTATGCCTTTTCGAACACCACTACTTTTCTTCTACCCAGCCCACCCGAATTTCGATGTTTGCGACATGATGTTTCATTTATTACGGGCTACGGTATGAGGATGTCCTATGTGCGAAAAAAAGAAATACCCCCTGAAAGCGAACTTGCAAGGTTGCTCTTCTTCCTGCTTTTGGTCATGCACGATACCACGATACCAATTTGTTACCTTGATGCGGCGTTTGGGCTACAACGACAATCCTTCTCTTCGGGAATCTAAGATAGGGGAAATTTGCGAGAGACGGGTTTGATGCATGCGAGCTAGATACCACAGATAGACAATGGATTTGCATTTTGTCCCTTCCTTCCGGATCGTGAGGAATCGAGAGCCTTTTCCCGTGCTAACGCCCATCCTCAGGCAGCGATTGACTCAGAAAAGCCGTCTCTCCACCTCGTGAGGGATCAAAATCCTTCTGGACATGACCTGTAGGACGCGATGCATGCCCCTATGATCGCCTTCCAAGAAGTTAGATATCCAGGCTCTTCCCCAAGCTAACAAATGTCACTGAAAGCGATCACATCCCTGAAACGAGAGAAGTCAGTGTAAGCGCAGTAAGTCCCTGGACGACGCGGGCACAAGTTTCTCTAGGTTTGATGGGTCTAGGGCAATCTAGTGGCTAATAAATACCATTTGAACCAACGGTTTCAGTATACGGCAACAACGGGAATGATATGGATTTGTCCGCATGTTGAAGTCAGTCACAGCGAGCTGACAGTACTCTGTGGCCCTTCAAAGACACTCGATCCGCCGGAAGACCTGTCACGTGCTTTATGGAGGGTGCAACGTGGAACCTATGATGGAGAGCGGTCACAGGATGTCAGGACCCTGGAGTGCTCTGCCTGCAAGGTCCCAGTCCGGTTGACAGGCATATCGAAGTTGCACGTGAGCTTCCCAGTCTTGAAGGTAGACCTTCTGGATGACGAAGGCGAGAGAAAAGTAGAGCTTGGTCCGAGGAGGAAAGCAATTTTGAAGAGATTACAAAAATACGGGGCTCCATTCTGTCCGCACCTGCGGCTCAATAGTCCTGAAGTTTTGGCGGCATATGATGAGCACTCCAGAAGATTAGAAGATCAAGACACTCCAGTACACTGTTCTTGCATGGTCTGCTCCCAGAACCGCATCGAGTGCAAACATTGTCATGCAGCTATTGCATTTGAGGTTCAACAGGTTTCCAGACGTTCATGGCTGCCGTCAGTCGCAGTCACGAGAGATTTGAAACCCACTACTAATGCAAATGACCCACAGTGGCTTTCTCAATTGGCACAACGGTCTGAGTTTGAGGCCTATCGACGAGGGTGGTATGACCTAGAGAGAGTTTGTGTGTGACCAAAGGAGCACAAGAAGATGCAGGATGGGCCCGTTAGGACTCACTAGACTTCGGGAATTCTGGTCATGGAAAGCGGATAAAATTTTCTCCCTAAAAGATGCTAAGATAAGGGACATGAACCCGATGCGATAAAAATCGGCGACCACAGTCTCGTTAGCTAATAGACAGAGAGATTGGATTAGAATGGTCAAGAGGAGAAACTTTGAGAGAATTTTTCCAGCTTTCTCGTTGCGAGAGGCGCCTGGGGTAAGCCATTTGACCGTCAGACTGCAACAATAGCATATGCAGACAAATGGAATGGGTGATGCCGTCTTTAAAGAAGAATCTACAGACCCCTGACCACATCTTTGGCCGCCTGAGGGTAATTCGTGTAATCTGTGAACATCGATTTAGGAAAACATGAATGAATTGATGCTCGATTCCTGATCGTAGCATGTCTCCCTACAAGGGTTTGCTAGATTTTAGGCGAACTTCGCTCTCAATACATCCGCTCACATATACAGTATGTGAGACAGCAAGACTGTATATAGGAGCGCCACGTCATACGGAAAAGCCGCAGGTAGCCGCTGCAAGGAACCGCGGAGAGGGGAAGCTGCAGTTCCCACCTCACGGAACATAAATTTTGAATCAACATAAGATGGCTTCTATCCATCTCTACCGGGGCTTGCGAGCTAATGATCACCATTCGAACGCCTTTTCAAAGCTTCTGCGTCGTGTTTCAGGGCTGAGTGTTCCATCTTTGAAGCCTCCTTGAGCTTGACCAGAGCGTGGGCTCACCCAAGACGTGGGCAGCTTTCATGTAGCACTTGTCACTTGTCGGTCCAGAGCCATTCTTTCTCCTCCTCTGTAATCGAGAGGCACGACTCACAATGTATGATGGACTCCTTCCATCCATTTTCAGGCCATTGAGAATAGCTGATCGGTACTAACGCAAGCACAGGTACACGGCAAGCGACGCTTTCTTTGAGAGCTTGATAGAGTTCGGTGTAAAGTACTGCTTCGTCAATCTTGGCTCAGACCATCCGAGTATAGTAGAAAGCATTGTGAAAGGTCAAAATGAGAAGAAGAGTTCTTTTCCCCAGATCATCACCTCCCCGAACGAGATGGTTGCCCTTTCGATGGCCGATGGGTACGCCCGCTTCACAGGGAAGCCCCAGTGTGTTATCGTCCACGTGGACGTTGGTACCCAGGGACTTGGAGCAGCAGTCCATAACGCCTCTTGCGGCCGCGCTCCGGTACTCATCTTTGCTGGCCTAAGTCCGTACACCTGCGAGGGTGAACTCAGGGGAAGTCGCACCGAGTACATACATTGGATCCAGGATGTTCCGGACCAAAAGCAAATTGTAGGACAATACTGTCGGTACACTGGAGAAATTAAGAGAGGAGTCAATGTCAAGCAGATGGTTGGAAGGGCCTTGCAATTTGCGTTGAGTGCGCCAATGGGCCCTGTGTATCTGGTAGGCTCGAGAGAGGCTATGGAAGAAGAGATCCCGGAGTACAAGTTGAAAGTCGAGCAGTGGGGTCCAGTTGGAGTGGGTGCTCTGCCAGAGATTGGGGTTCAGATGATTGCGGAAGCTTTGGCGGACGCGAAAGAGCCACTACTTATCACTGGCTACTCGGGCAGGAATCACGCTGCGGTTGGCCAGCTGGTGCAGCTTACAGAAACAGTAAAAGGTCTGAGAGTCTTGGACACAGGAGGTTCTGACATGTGTTTTCCATCCAATCACAGGGCAAGCATCGGACTGCGATATGGCGTAGAAGACAGCATCAAATCTGCAGATGTCATCTTGGTGATCGATTGCGACGTTCCATGGATACCGACTCAATGTAAACCTAAGGACGATACGAAGATCTTCCACATAGATGCCGATCCATTGAAGCAGCAGATGCCGGTCTTCTACCTCCACGCGGAGGCGAGGTATAAAGCAGACTGCTACACCTCAGTCAAACAACTCCATGAATTTATCAGCGCGAACAAAGACCTCAAGCAAAAGGTCGAAACTTATGCAGATCGATGGGGAAAGCTTCAGCAGTTGCACGACAAGCGAATGAACATAATCCATGACCTAGCTCGACCAGGGAAAGGTAACGATTATAACGCATCCTATTTGTGTGCCGCCATCCGAAAAGCAGTGCCCGAAGATACCGTTTTTGCCATCGAAGCAGTCACTTCGACTGGCTTTGTAGCCGATCAAATTTTGCCTTGTATCCCAGGGACATGGATTAATTGCGGCGGTGGCGGTTTAGGATGGTCGGGCGGAGGAGCGTTGGGTATCAAACTCGCGGCAGGAGAGAAGAGATTTGTTTGCCAGATTGTGGGTGATGGGACGTTCTTGTTTAGTGTGCCAGGGAGCGCCTACTGGATCAGCCAGCGGTACAAGTTGCCTGTATTGACCGTTATATTGAACAACCAAGGTCAGCGAACCATCCCCACGTTATCTTCTCCATCCCTCTTACCTATATCATCAGGTTGGAACGCACCCAAGCGATCTCTCCTCCTCGTCCACCCAGATGGCGCAGGGTCAAGGGCAACCAACGAAGAGCTTAATATTTCATTCGCGCCTTCTCCTGATTATGCAGGCATCGCCAAAGCGGCCGCTGGCGGAAATCTATGGGCAGAGCACGCAACGACTGTAGACGAGCTCCATGATCTTCTGCCAAAAGCTATCGAATCCGTTAAGAACGGCATAGGAGCTGTTTTGGATGCGCATCTGGACGGGCCGCAAGGAAAGTACGGCGGTGGGAAGAGCGTGCTGGTTGGCTGAGAAGGGAGGAATCAGAGCTTTCAAAGAATCCCACATTCTAGCATATCTTTCGTCTTGAGGGGTTTCACCTGAAATCTGCCCCATCCCTAGGATTCTGGGGGCAGCGCAGTTACAGACTCTAGCAACGGCCGCCTTAAAATCAGCGCCTTCTCTGGAGCATTTTCCCCTCGGATAACTCAGGTGGTGCCAGGAAAAGGAAAAGCTAATGTGCTGGAATATGTGATACTTAATAAAGCACAATATAGATGATAGAAATGGTTCCGACAGATGAAAACAGCTCAATCATCAAGACATTGACGAAACCCAAGAAGCTGACTGCGCTCTTCGTTTGGACCCATGAAAATGGAGCATTGACACGCGTCTCGAGCTTGGACTGATATGAGAAGAAACGTCTTTTTGCCCTCGGTGGACTGGGTTCATAGAGGCGAAAGGTAAGAAGAACGAGAGGCATTGGAGCAATTTTTTCCTGATCTGTACCCTCATCTAAAGACCATCAGCCCTCCAAAAAAAGATCATCAGAGTTGGCAGATGAAGATTGGAAATACAGATTGCATTAACATCCCTCATCTTCGGAGAACACAAACCATGATTGAGTTGAATTCCAGGAGTTTTCCTTTACATATTAGGCATGAGGTGAAAATGTCTGCGGCAGCTGAATCCTTGAGCTGTGCATCGTTTTGTTACAGCATCTTGTTACAGCAAAGTAGAGATGGATTGATTTCAACGTCCATGTACGCACTCGGAAGAGAACTCCCTTCAGTATCATCGCTTGGGTATCTTCGTTGCCGCTTCTATTTCCTTCTTTTCTTCTTGATATTCCTGCTTCGCCTTCAACGAGCGCTCCACCTGCCACACTGCACGTTGGATTTCAACTGCCAGTTCCGGAACGTCGACATAATCAGCGATGAGCTGACCGCTAGACTCCGCCAGTAGCATCTTTTCGTCATTTGCATTTGATATCGATGTACTGCTGGATACCGAACCCGTGTTCTTCACTTCTGTTCCGAGGAACTTTATATCTCGGTCTATCTTAGCCTCAGCATATGCAATGCCCAGCATCGTAGATGGTGACGTATGGACAAGCTCTTTCTTCAGTAGGAATCCTATATGTTGTGATCCTCCTCGTGCTAACGACGTTCAGCTTCACTGGTCATTGTTTGTCATGGTCCCAACTGACCTCGCCAATGCGACCATGCACGGAAGCAAAGATAGAAGAATGGTAAATTGGGTATACTGCCATAAGGTTTGTCAAAATGAGACACGTGGCAGCCATCGGCATATGGCAAAGACGGTCGAGGCTTCTCACACTGGTATCAATGCCACAGGCGCTGATATAGGCATCCCAATTATGCTTCCCCACATCCACTTCGTATGAAACCCCTGCTTCTCATCGCTACCATATGTTTTCAAAGCATCCTGAACAGCTTCAGGCTCCAACACGCCCTCAGGATAATCCACTCGGACCATTTCTTTGCCCTCGATTTCCTCGCTCTTACGTCTTGCGCTCAAGGGCGGTATGCTCTTCAACCCCCATTCTTGGTATGGCAGCCGCTGAAACAAAGTATTGCCGTAGGTTGTAACCTTTTTCTGCCAGCCTGAATCCTTCTTCTCCCAGTCGACCCAGGTAGCTGCAGCCTTAGTTGTGATCTTGTCGATCCGTGTGGTTTCTGCAGACAATTGTCGATTGATGCGTTGACAGTAAATCAGGCTTTGTCTAGTAGAGATCGGCAAGAGGAAGAGGCGCATCGCAAAGGAAATCTAAATGAGAGAAGGAGGCCGTGATCGCATTTGTTACATGAATGGAACTGCCCTCTGTCCTGGTCAAAGAGCAATCAACAGGGGCGAAGATGACGCTCTTGAAGGCAAATATTGAAAGCGTGTCGGCGGACACGCGACTGGCAGTGGCAGTGGCAGGTCAGGTTTGGACTTTCCCCACGTCACTCCGCGAACATTTCTAAATTCTGCCACGGCACCCAAGACTACCAGCACAGCATACCTTTCTTAAGTCCATTTTGCTAACATCCCCTCTCGCCAGTGCAATGCCGACAGCGTTCCTTCGTGCCACATTAATTATTGAGCAGATTCGCCGATGGCCTTGACTGTAAGGACCAATTCGCAACCGGCCTCAATCCCATGTAACCCAGCCTACCTGACCACATAATCTCCACCTCGGGGCTTATGGCATTTGGAGATGCTAGCTTCAGGTCGAGAGCAGCAAGCTTGTTACGTCCATCTACATTGTCACCCAATCAATCGATCGCGCCGGAAACGACTCAGGAAAAGGGCTTGGACACATACACGGAGCCGCCATCGAACGAAAAGCGGTCGCAAGACCCTGGGACGACATATGTAGAAGAGACGCAATCTGCACCATCAGGGGGAAAGCATTATCACTCCTCGGGCCAGAATGCCGTCGCTCATGATAGGGAGACGCAAAAGATCGTGCGCACGATACCAGGTTAGCTTAGTCTATGATTGTCTCTGTTGCAACTATCAGCTCGATCAAGATGGGAATCGCCATATCTAATAAACGTCTGTACACAGCCTGGGTACATACACTAGATGAAGACGACGAAGACTTGATCGCCGCTGTGCAATCACGACCTTTAATTCCGCCAGAGATACAGTTTGCTCAGCACAATAGCACCCCTTCACCAAAGTTCACATTCAGGTCAGGCCGACCTGATGGTAGACGCTTTGATGCTCAGCGGGGAGCAACGCCGCCTCTTCCCACTGGTCAAGTAATCGAAACAGGGTCACGGTGGAAAGCATTTGCAGAAGCATCGGCCTATCCAGCAATATCCGCAGAGGGTAGGGAACTTGTAACAGAGGAGTGGTGGGCACGAAACGGTCCAGACTATTCACGTCCATGGCTAGCAGGTGTTGATAATAATGGGGATCTCGAAAACGGTTCGACCGGCGTACACATGTTCAAAGCGAAAAGAAGAGTCTGGCACGTCAGAGCTCAACGAACGATTCTACGCAGCCCTATTGTTCCCATGATCATACGCATAATCGTGTGGTTTTTTTCTTCCGTCGCCCTAGGCCTCGCAAGCTCGATTCACCACATCACCGACAAGACTGACAATGAAGCAACGCAAACAGCGTCGACAAACATGGCCATCATTGTCGACGCAGTCGCTATGGTCTATCTGATGTACATCACGTACGACGAGTACTCTGGGAAGCCTCTTGGCTTGAGACCTGCAAGAGCAAAAATGCGTCTCATCTTCTTGGATCTCTTCTTCATTGTCTTCGATTCAGCCAATCTGAGCCTGGCTTTCGAGAATATTGGCAGCGGCTTCTGTACAACCCACTTCGTGACTTCCACAGGCCAGCCTAAGATACCCTCCCCAGACAGGCATGCGATCTGTGCTCGGCAGAAAGGCTTGGCGTCTGTTTTGCTGATTGCACTAATTGCGTGGCTTCTGACATTCTCGATTAGTGTACTGAGGTAAGCCTTCAGAAGCCCACTTCGATTCGAAACGCGCTAAGATTCTGACAGGCTTATTGAGCGCGTCACTGGAGGGTGACCAGGGCTCCTGACTCTTGTAAGGAGTTCGTAGTCTCTGGCATGAGATTGCTCTGGCTTAAGCATAGCGACATCGGTGGTGCATTATCATTGGTGTTTCGTGCTTTTGGAAATAAAGGGGACACGCAATTGATACTTGTCAGTACCTCGGGTCTGGCTATGACGTAAGGGTGCTATTAAGTGAGGCAACTTCCGCTTCATGAACGTATTTATGTTCTCTATGAAATAAGCTCCCTAGAAAGTGCATGCGTTTATCACTTGGCCTGTTCAATTACTTCTCGATCATGGCTGCCTCTAAAGCACCTCTCACACCTCTCAAGGAACTTCGATTATCTTCGCACCAAATCCCCTCGTTCGAACGCATGCCTAATACTTCGATTATCAAGAAACCGTTACTCATCTATCACTCTGCATTTCATTCCGGCATTTCCGCTTCCACGATCGAGAGCCACCTCTTAACCATAGGTGTCGTGACTCCACAATGGCGTTATACGATGTTTAGTCAGTCTCACTTTCACTCCACAGCCCATGAAGTTCTGTGCGTTGCAGCAGGAAAGGCAAGATTATGCTTTGGAGGCGAGGATAATCCGAAGAGAGTTGAGCCAGTGGTGGAACGAGGAGATGTCATGGTTGTGCCGGCAGGTGTTGCACACAGGCTTTTGGAAGACATTGATGGAGCATTCAACATGGTAGGAAGTTACGAAACAGGCAAGAGCTGGGACATGTGTTATGGAAAGGAGGGAGAAGAGGAGAAGGTCAAGGCAATCAGCGATTTGGGATGGTTCGAGAGGGATCCAGTGTATGGAGATCATGGACCTTGTCTTGATGTGTAAAAGGTGGCGGTATTCTGGCTCCCAAAGGTTTGTTGAGACACAGCTTTATATGGATCTTTGCAGTCATTGTCTGCAGACCATGGCACTGCTGTGACTGCCTCCAAGTTGTGCGCCAGCCCACTGCTTCTGTTGCTGCTTTCAAGTTACTTACCGGCCTGAATTTGATCCGAGTCCAAAAGGGTGAAAGTGGCTCCGGATACTGCCGCTTGCGCTTGCCAGTCTAAGCCTCAGGCGTCAGAGCTGGGCTGTAGACATGTGTAAACCATTGGCACTTCTGTTCCACAACGTCGCTTTTAAGCTGCCACTCCACCTTCGACTGATGTGGCCTGGCCAGGTTGGTATGAGATGCCCTCACTTTCTCAAGGAATTTAGAACACTGGATCTCACCACGATCTGATCTTTCCTTCACGTGCTGCTCAACACCTCACTTCCTTCATCACGAATCTGTGTTCGTGCAGAATTTGTTGATCATCGCCATCAGACACTGGTAAATCAAACCCCCCTTCAACATCTCGACCTTCCTCCGCCTCCACCGAAATCCTCGACCGAGTACCACCCGCTTCGAGCTTTCTCTTGGGCCACCGCAATCATGCCGATCACTATGCCCCCAGCTCCTAACAAGGACGATCTCGTGGCAACATGGAATTTTCTCGAGACTGGGATCGAGAAGATCATGACAAACTTGAAGGATGGGGTAGACATGGCAACATACATGGGCATTTACACGGCTGTTCACAATTTCTGTACATCACAGAAAGCTGTAGCATCAGGCGGTGGTATCATCGGTGGTAATGCCCACCGTGGAGGTATGTCTAGCTCGCGTCACGTGGCATCAAAACGCTACTGACTAAAAGCATTAGCCCATTTACTAGGGGAAGACCTCTACAAGAATCTCAAAGTATACCTGAAGACCCACCTCGAGAAGTTGCATGAACAATCAAAAAGCCATGTTGACGAAGCCCTCCTCACATACTACATCCGCGAATGGGACCGATATACGACAGCCGCCAAATACACCAATCATTTGTTCCGATACCTGAATCGGCATTGGGTTCGACGAGAAATAGACGAAGGCAAGAAGGATGTTTACGATGTCTATACCTTACACCTCGTTCAGTGGAGGGAGATCCTCTTCGAGAAGGTGAACAAGAATGTGATGGCTGCTGTACTGAAGATGGTGGAGAAACAGCGGAATGGCGAGACCATCGAGCAAAGCCAGATCAAGAGCGTGGTTGATTCCTTCGTATCGTTGGGTCTCGATGAAACCGATAGTACGAAGTCAACGCTTGACGTATACCGATTCCACTTCGAAAAGCCCTTTATTGACGCTACGACTCGGTACTACGAAAATGAGTCGAATCAATTCGTGGCAGAGAATTCAGTGATCGAGTATATGAAGAAGGCTGAGACTCGTCTGGACGAGGAGAAGGCTCGCGTTGGCTTGTATCTTCACCAAGATATAATGAACCCATTGATGAAGGCATGTTTGAACGTATTAGTCACTGGTCACTCCGGCCTTTTGCGTGATGAATTCCAGGTACTCCTTGATACCGATAGGCAGGATGACCTTGCCCGGATGTATCGACTGCTCGCACGTATCATCGATGGCCTGGAACCACTGCGTACAAGATTCGAGGCACATGTGAGGAAGTCAGGCTTGGCTGCAGTCGAGAAAGTCGCGGTAGATGGCGAGAACATGGAGCCTAAAACGTACGTTGACGCCCTGCTTGAAGTACACACCCAGTATCAGAAGCTGGTGGATGATGCCTTTGGCGGTGAATCCGAATTCGTCCGATCTCTCGACAATGCTTGCAAAGAATTCGTCAATCGCAACAAGGTCTGCAAGACAGGCTCAACCCGCTCGCCGGAGCTTTTAGCCAAGTACACCGATGCTCTACTGAAAAAGAGCGCAAAGAGTGCTGAGGAGGCAGACCTCGAAGCATCCCTGATACAGGTCATGACTGTTTTCAAATACATTGAGGACAAGGATGTGTTCCAGAAATTTTACTCACGCATGCTGGCCAAGCGTTTGGTCCACTCCAGCTCAGCATCAGAGGATGCCGAGACGAGCATGATTGGCAAATTGAAGGAGGCTTGCGGGTTCGAGTATACCAATAAGCTGCAACGCATGTTCCAGGACATTCAGATATCTGGAGATTTGAATAGCAATTTCAAAAACTTCAACGCAAGAGCTTTGAGTGAAGAAGAGCGGAAAGCTAGAGTTGATGCTTCATACCACATCCTTGGGACCGGGTTCTGGCCCCTCACACCACCACAAACGAATTTCATCCCTCCGCCTGATATTGTTACAACATACGGCAACTTCCAAACATTCTATTTCGAAAAGCATAGCGGTCGCAAGCTTACTTGGTTATGGCAGCTGTGCAAAGGTGAGATGAAAGCAAATTACATCAAGAACACCAAGGTTCCCTACACCTTCATGGTCTCTACATTTCAGATGGCAATCTTGCTCCTGTTCAATGACAGCGATACCGTGACCTATGAGGACGCACAGAAGGCCACCGCGCTGTCAGGAGAATGGTTGGACCCATCACTCAATGTTTTCGTCAAGGCGAAGGTCTTGATACCGACGCCTGACAATGGCAAGGCTGAGGCTGGGACCTCGTACGCCTTGAATTACAATTTCAAGAGCAAGAAGATCAAGGTCAACCTCAATATCACGGTTAAATCTGAAGCTAAGCAAGAAGTCGAGGACACGCACAAGACTATTGAGGAAGACAGAAAGCTGCTGATGCAGGTTCGTGTCCATTTCACCTCTCGCTATTTCCATTGCTAACATTCTGCTAGTCTGCTATTGTTCGCATCATGAAGTCTCGCAAGAAGATGAAGCACGTCGTACTGGTGCAAGAGACCATCTCGCAGATCAAGTCTCGTTTCACACCCAAGGTCCAGGATATCAAGAAATCCATCGATCAGCTCATCGAAAAGGAATACCTCGAGCGTCTGGAGGACAACGACGAGCTCGGCTATCTGGCTTGATTCGTTATTCAATCCTTGCTTTAAACGATGGTCACGTGAGCCATGAGCGAAAGGCATCTCAATGACGGTGGAAGGAAACGTCATGTGCTGAAAAGGTGACTAATGCATGCGACGATGATGACTTTTTGGCAGGGAAGTCATCCTGAACGAGATGATCTTGATGAACGCGGGTTGTCCATCGATGTGGAATAACGGAATCCATGCATACATTTACCTGGAGGGAGGGAGGGTTCAGCGATGCTTTATTCCACGGATCGCACCATAGATACCTCTTAGCTCACGGTAGCTTTAACGTCATTAGCATAGCATTGCTAACCATCATAGCTGGAAATATTGCGATCCATCAAAATCAAATCACTTGATGTGTGGACGCAGTCAACGCGCATTGCGGTTCATCGTAATTTCAGTGCTGCCTGCTCACATTCTCAAAGATGTCTTTGACTTAAACCTTCCACCTCACTCATGTGATGTATGTGTTACCACATGAGAAAAAGCTGGGCCTGTCCGAGACCAACTTTGCAAGAGTCTTGAGTTTATAGAGCACTTCTGACGCACTCATCACAATCATATCCATCATCATCGTCATCATCTCCCATCCAAAATTCAAGCATCCAACCTCCCAATCCCATCCCCGCCCTTCTCCTCCCTCACCACCTTCTTCCCCAACGAAGCACTACTATTCCACCTCGACAATCTCCCCGGTCCCTTTTCCGCCGCACCCCCACCACTCGCACCACCGACATTCTCACCGCTACTCGCAGTTCTGCCTTCCGCGTACGCTTTCCGCCTTTCGCTGGCCCACGCGCCCCAGGAGGAGATGTATGCGCCGGCTTTTTGGCCGGCTGCTTGGACGGATGCTTGTGCGGCGGACATGTCGGGGGTGCGGGCTGTGAAGCGGGGGGGGAGGGATGAGGGTTTCTCTGGGGATGATGATGGGTTGGAGGAGGGGGCTGGGGAGCTGCTTCTTGATGGGTTCTCATTGGGATTTGTATTCTGAGCGGCGGCTTGAGCTCGTAGGCGTTGGTATTCCCGCATGGCTTCGATGTCGGCCCAGAGATTTGAAAAAGCCGTAGAGACTTTTTTGTGGCCGGTCGCCAGATGTTTGTTGAGGGCTTCTTTCGAAGTGGCGAGGCGGTCGTCGAGATGGAGGGTCTGGATTTGAAGGGAGATGCGGCGTTGGATGTCTTCGAAGCTGAGATTGCCGGCTGTGGGGTGTTTGGGCTCGACGATATCGAAGAGGTGGCTGTCAGTGTGGGTGGTGAATAGGGTGAAGGAGGGGGCTTGTTGCCAGTGGCTGAGGAAGTCGGCGTTGAAGTCTGAGCTTGGGTCGCCTTCGACGCCGGGGAGGGGTGCGTGTTTGGTCAGGTAGAGGTGGTACTTCATGGACGAGAGGAGGGCGAGGAGGTACTCTTCGAATTGAAGGCGGATGAATTCTTCGGAGCCCATGTAGCCCATTGTTCGTGGGCGGGAGGGGTTGAAGGGGTCCCAGGTGTCGGTCACGGTCTGGGATAAGAAATCAATCCACCGGCGATCGGCAGCGGAGAGGGCAAGAGCGGTGCGGAGTGAGGCAGATGTGATGCTGATGGTTACTTCGTCGAGCTGGGAAGGCAAATCAGTATATAACCTCCTTTCATGTTGAACTTGAACTTACGTTGATGAGTATATCGCTGTACCGATCCTTCTGTTGTAACAGTAATGAGTTGGTTGAACCGACAATGTACGATTTGGTACCATGGTCTGAGAGAACATCAAGCTGCTGCAACGGTGTGTAAGGTCCGAACATGGCTCCCTGGGAGGTTTCAGGATCGTTTCTTCTACTACTTTTATCTCTCCTCATACCTTTCCAAAGCTAGCAGTCGCAATCGACGAATTAGCCAACAGGGCAATAGTCTCCTTAGCATGAATAAAGGATGGTACCTACAGCTGCAATGGGAGACCCATATAGGAAAGCACTACGATCACTTAGCAGACTTCGTTTACATCCGCAATCTGGGGCATACGAGAGTTTCTTTCACTACTTTTCAAAGATGTTGGCGTGACTAGATTCTTCTCGTAGCTATCGAATTCCGGATCCGCAGAATCTTCCAACCTCCGGAGCAAGCCAGGTATTAGAGAAATTAGAGCGAATTGGACCATGCATAGTCGCTCGCATCGGGAGCCAAAGAAAAGCATCTGGCAGTGTCAGAAGTCCTTGCCCTGATTGATCTGAGATACAAGTTTACCTTTGGTTGTAACAGACAGCATTTGAATAGGACTAGAGTCTGGTGCTTGTACTCGTGTATAAGCTCGCGTAACGAAATGCCTACGAAGATGAGCACACAGCCACACGCATCGTACGTGATGGGGCTTGTACCAAGATATTGATCATCCTCCATATCCTGCAAGCTCCTGCCTAAGCTCTCCTGAAATTGCTAACCCTACTTTCAGTCGAGGCCTCGCCATTATTGAGCGCGTCACTCACCGACCTTCAAGATATCCACATCCGTAAAGTCTCTGAGTGGTTTTGCCGTCAGTCGTACCTCCAATCCCAGACAATCCCAGTTACCTACCTCTGCGCAAACCAGGCCCCAGTAACCATGCTCAACTTTTCTCGCAGCTGCCCGAAGAATTGAGGGTTATCAGCAATAGCTACCACAGCCTTCTGCACAGTGCTCCTTGTCACATCCGCTGGTCGGTTGTGCAATTGGGTGGCATCGATTTGTCGGGTGCATGATATACCGAAGACGGAAGTGGGAGGCGATGTCGGCGTCGCTCGACGGCGTAGGGTAAAGTGGGAGAAATCCTCTGCAGATCTGCTGCATTTTCAGCGTTCCCTTCGAAATCCTGGGCAGGGTTTGGGTGAAGCCATACGCATGAGCGCCGTCAGAGAGTGCCATGAAAGGTAGGAAGGACCAGTCGTTGTCGGCAGCTGGATCTGTGCCGTCTTCAACGCCAAACCAGCTTTCGATCTCGGGCCCTCTGCCAAACTTTAGTTAACGACTTTACCTCAATTCAGAGATTATACCTGGCGTGGTGAAAGCCCACGACGCAGACAATGGGCGCAAAGCTGCTCTTGATCACCATTGTAGCGCATTGGGGTCGAAGAAGGGCCCTGCGGCATCTGGCAATGGATTCATGGATCGGGCATAGAGCCTGTAACGTAATTTGGCAGCTACATGTACGATTCGGTAACACCGCAACCAACTTCGTCGACTTTAAGCCGCGTTCGTTGCCAAGACCGAACGTCAACCTTGACCCCATCGCATCGGGACTAGGTTCACCAACTGTCCACACTAAAGTAGAGAAGAGTGCACTTGGGCGAGAATCTCATATGACGATCAACTGGGATGAGTATCCGATCCTAGCAACCTGTGTAAAGGTTTGGAGCGTCAAAGAGGGGTCTCAAAGAGACTTAAGGGGTAGGATAAACGGCGACAGGGGCAGTCTTGCATAGATAGGAGCACTGTACGAAGGAATCAGATTTGTTCTGCGTCCTGTGTTGCGAGCCTGGTATATCTAAAGAAGAGGTATCTTAGGCGATGAGTCATATAAGCTGTGCAGTGGTCTGTCGTCGCTTCGTTTCTGAGGCTTGACGACCGATTCCATTTATCCCTAACCACACTCCAAGTGCTATTGAAGCCATGACTCCTCAGTTCCGAAACCAACGAGAATCACTGTCATTCATGATGAGAGACCTCTTGCTACTGATATCCGTTTTCCTCCTGTCCTTCTGGTTCCACCTGGTGGAAATCAAGAATTTCTTGATACCTGCTCACACGGTAAGCAATTTACTTTCGTGCATTCAAGGACTGAAAGTCGAGCTTACATCATCACCTTCCACTGATCGACTGGTAAGTCTGCATCGTTGAAAGACCAGTCAAATTTCTCTTCTGACACTGGCTCGTCACTTGGGTCGTGATATGGACCAAGGTACTCGTGGGCCAGGGCATCGCCAGCACGCACCCGTAGCCGTGGATCGAAAACGAGCATCTTCTCGAGTAGATCAATGGCTGGTCCAGTCAGTCAAGTGCATTTCAGTTGTGAAGGCTCCTTACCAAGAGGATCCGCATGCTTGAATTTATTGCTGAGCGGCTGCCTCTCTCTTTTTGGTAAGGACTGTACAAAGCGTAGGGTCTGGGAACATTAGCTATCGAAGATAAAGGAGTGAGGCGATGTCTCACGTTTTCGCTACCAATAGTCTGTATCACATCATCTGGTGGAGTGCCTAGGAGTTCGGTAATGATTGAGAACTGGTTCACATGATCCTTGCCAGGGAACAACGGCTTGCCCTCCAGCATTTCCGCGAAAATACATCCTGCGCTCCATATATCAACTTCGACATCGTATTTTTGCCATGTAAGCATAATCTCAGGAGCACGATAGTATCTCGTCGAGACGTAACCAGTCATTTGAGGATCTTGTATGCGGGCAAGGCCGAAGTCGCATATCTTCAGATCACAATTCTCATTCACGAGAATGTTGCTGGGTTTAAGGTCTCTATGGACAACGCCGGCCGAGTGAACATATTTGAGTCCTCGCTATGTCTGCATCAGCTTTGTTGTTGGCATTGAGCGCCAGGATTGCCAATGAGCGTACCAAGATCTGGTAGAGGAAGTATTGGATGAATTGTTTCTCAAGAGGTCTCGAAGTGAGGAGGCGGTGGAGGTCGGTTCCGAGGAGTTCGGTCACAAAGTAGCTATAACACGAGATCGTAAGCGACAGTGACTTTCAAAGAGGTTCAAGGCGTCCCTACATATCTTCAAGCGGAGAGATAAAGATGTCGCTCAAGCTGATGACCTTGTAGAAGTCAGCCTCCCTTTCAACGAAACACGTATGTCCATAGACCCTACATTCTCGTGGCGGAGATGCTTGAGTAGCTTCAGTTCTCGGTATGTGCGCTTTGAGAGAACAGGGGTGCTGAACGGCTTCATGATCTTCTTGACCGCTACAGCCTGGCTAGTGAGCTGATCCTTTGCCGAACTACAAGGAAGAAGTCAGGTATGGCGTGCAACTTGCATACGATCAGACACTCCACGTACCAGACGAGTCCAAAAGCTCCCATGCCCACCGGTTGCAGATCGGTATATCTATCCACAAGTCAACATGGCGCAGGCTCGTGAGCGGTGCAAGTGCGGGGCTGAAGACCTGCTGGTGATTTCAAAGGTCGTGCCAAAGATCTGGGCACGTACGAACTCGGCCATGGTGACTTGGTGGCCGACGCTGGCTCAGGTCAGGCTGTAGGGGGAGGGCAGAGGTGTCGAGAGGAGTGCAAACACCAAACAACCTGATTGTTGTATTCTAGCCGCGGCAGCTTGATCTTCCGGGCGGGCTAGCGTCCGAATTTAGAGTGATGACCGGTGGTGTACTTTATCTGCTTCCTTCCCTGTTGATCTCCCGGAGAGCTTCGATCTCAGGTACCTGTCTACCGGTTTGGACTGTCGTGTATCGTGTAACGGTCCCAGCAAGGACCAGAGTTTACAAGATTCACCCTTGATGCCATGTGCTTCCCACGCGAGATTGTGGGCCTTGATCCGAACCTTATTTGAAAGCACGTCATGCCGCTTTTAGCGGCTACCGAGATCTGGGCCTGACTGTGTCATACCCTCGTACACTCACTTCTCGACCGTGTAACTCATCGTTCCTACCCGCATCACCACTGATGTACTTGTGGATCATCCGTTATGAAGGACCTTCATC
>JAABUP010001761.1_pt1 | contig 44359 bp, 60 predicted proteins | sample 5559201 | NCBI WGS metagenome assembly JAABUP01 (sample SAMN10711887, study PRJNA513373) | rock metagenome | isolation source: Antarctica rocks | place: Antarctica
CCAATTTGCTATGGGGCTGCATCCGAACAATAACGGCACCCGGCGCGGACAGTCGGTTCTCGAATGTGCTCCGCACTGCTCCGCAATGGCTCCGCCCCTGTCGTTACGGCATTTGAAATTTTAGCCCTGAATGCGGCGCCTTGCATTGAGGGCGTATTCTACGACAAGCAACGTGAGAACTTCACGTAAAATTGTTTCGGGAGCCAGTTGTTCCTGAAGCCACGATCCGGACCGTTTGACGCAATACACCAGCATCCATTGACCTCGAGCTGCCACCTCATCTGTGCACCTGACCTGTTGCAGTGTCTGCCCGCACTTTGTAGTAGATGACGTCTCTTTTCAGCAACAGGCCTTGCGTACTGCCGTGCTCAGCAACCTCTCAACCAGCAGCCAGGCAAATTGTCTGCCGGAAACTGTTTTCAGTCAAGCGTCAGCGATTGACTACACCTCCAGTCTGCTCAGCTGCTGTGACAGCCAGCCCATCTAAGCAAGGTCCTGGTCAGCTGAGCTAGACTTCTCAAAATGTCAGCTTGTTGTGCCACCACAGCTTGTACAGGAGTCTGACTAGTTTTGCGAGTTGCAGACAAGCAAGTGTTCCAGCATGATGGTGCCCTGGAGGAAGTAGATGAGGAGGTACACAAGATCATCAAGCAAGAAAAGGGCCGCCAGGTGAAGGGGACACCAGAAAACCCTCCTGTGCTGCTTGCGTATGTACCAGATTAAAGACACACACAGCAGAAATTGCCACTTCCTGGACTGCTTGCTACAGGTGCATGGACTTGAGCTCATAGCTTCAGAGAATTTTACCTCAAGGGCGGTAAGCAAGTAACCCGAGCAGCATGCTCTAAGCACATCCAGCGCACATATATTTGACACCATGCACATTTCCAGCATACCAATTGGCCATATCAGAAGCTACAGTGCGTTTGATGACCTGGCCTGCTGGTGTGTAGGTCATGCAAGCAGTGGGTTCATGCATGACCAACAAATACTCAGAGGGCTTACCAGGCGCCAGGTACTACGGTGGTAATGAGCATATCGACAAGATGGAGCGTCTTTGCCAGGTCAGTCCTGCTGCTGGTTCCTGTCTCAACAATAGCAATAGTGACATACACACTTGGGCCTTGAAAATAGTCATGATATAGCTAGTCCGCTTCCTGATTGTCTGATGGGATCTGTTCAAGTAAAGTAATCTGTAGCATGTGTCAGGAGTTTTGCAGCATGTGTCTTGCACTTTACACATCGATGCACTACTCTTGAATCAGGAAGTTGTGTAGTACGGCAAGTGCATGACGCAAGGCTGGAGCTTGGGTACACATCACACCAATATCACCATATACACACAATGTGTAACTTATGCGTGGCATCATGCACACGAGATGTCAAGACACTGTTCACTTGTCACTGTTACAAGCGAAGCTGCACATGGATGTTGGCACCATTCTGTTGCATGCTTAGATTGCTTAATGCAATGCAGGAGCGCGCCCTGGATGTGTTCAGACTGAACCCTGAGGAGTGGGGTGTCAATGTGCAGCCGCACTCAGGCTCTCCTGCCAACTTTGCAGTCTACTCAGCCCTTCTGAAGCCTCATGACCGCATCATGGGCCTAGATCTGCCGCATGGTAACACATGCCTCACAGTACATGCAAGCTCCCTGTTCAATCATGATGTTGCTTCAAGCTGTCTGCATTGCATGCAAGTATCCATGCATTACAAATCTGTGAGCACATCATATTACATGACATGTGATTGTCAATGATCAAAACAAATGTGCCTGTGCGCATGACACAAGTGCATTCAGAAGCACTATTGCAAAACAAGATGGGGAGTGTGAACAAATCACTTTGCGCAGGTGGTCACCTGACGCATGGCTTCATGACTCCCAAGCGCAGGATATCTGCTACATCGGTTTACTTTGAGTCAATGCCTTACAGACTGGATGAGAGCACCGGCCTAGTAGATTATGACACTCTAGACCAGACCTCCACTCTGTTCCGTCCTCGCCTTATCATTGCTGGTATGCTCAGACACCTCCTGCACAATACAAGCTATAACCAGCTACTGTCAACCCTCGCAGCATTGCCAAAGTCAAGAATGTCTTTTGGTCAATGAGCGGACACGACTCAGTTCAGTTGCTGTAGGCTCTCTGTTACAGCATAAGCTACAAACAGGTTTTGCTCACCACTTGACAGCATCCCTGTTTGCATGAGTAGCTCAGGCCAAACAGTACAGGTTCGTCCCCAGTACAGGTCCGCCCCCAAACAGCTGACAGCAGCCGTCCGTGTGTAGGTGCGTCAGCGTATGCGCGTGACTACAACTACGCCCGCATGAGGAAGGCTGCAGACAATGTGGGCGCGTACCTCATGACAGACATGGCGCACACATCCGGCCTTGTGGCTGCTGGGGTGGTTGCCGACCCCTTTGAGCATTCCCATGTTGTGACCACCACCACCCACAAGTCTCTCAGGGGACCTCGTGGAGGTTTGAACTATGGCCTGACCTGTTCAAGTTGTACAGTGTATGCTGCAGTCTGCTGTGCAATGCTGTGCACCATGACCTAACATATACGTTTCAGAGAGGGTCTTGCGTTGGGCTTCGGCCTGGCCACATGTTGCTGTGCTGCATGTTCAAAACCAGTGTGCTGTGTAGTACTGCCAAGGTCATCATGTCATGTGTAAGGCTGTGAAGGAAGTTCAGAAGTGACAGTGATGCTGGTAGCATGCTTCTGCTCTTGTGAGAGTACAGTAATGCAGAGCAATTTATCAAGGAAGCTGTTGACAAGTTGTCTGTCTGTCTGTGACAACATGCAGGCATAAATTGTGCTTTGATTATCATGCATCAAATAAGATGCAACGGTGTGCAGGCATGATCCTCCCACGCAGAGTCGCAGGAGGCAATCAACCAGTCAATTTGCCTGCACAGTTTGCCAGCACCAACACCCCACATGTTGCTTGCACTGAATGCGTGTGTGTGGGTCTGCCCAGGCATGATCTTCTACCGTAAGGACTTGGAGGAGGCCATCAACCAGTCAGTCTTCCCAGGCCTGCAGGGCGGCCCCCACAATCACACCATCTCAGGCATTGCTGTTGCCCTCAAGATGGCCCAGAGCTCTGCGTTCAAAGCCTACCAGCAGCAGATTGTGGACAACTGCAGAGCGCTTGCTGACAGGTGTGCACTCTCTACATACACAGCAATCTATACATACCTGCGACTGTGCATATGACTATACCTTTGCCTGGACATTTCCGCAACTCAGTTACCTTTTACCTGATCATACACATGTCACCAGAACTGTGGGTCATCACACACCCTGTGGACTCACTGCACTCAAGCATTGTCTGTCATTTACCACTGGAGGTCTGGAAGGGTGATGATCAGGGCCTCACCAGCAATGCTACTCATGTGATACATGCCCATCATTTCATGCTGGATTAAGTTGTGGTGAATCCAACCATAGTGGCATAGTTCTGAAAGTGGCTAATGACGTTTCAGCTTGGTGGACCTCAACTGCATGCAATGAGAAAACCGCATGAAGTGATGGTCCCTCAACTGCATGAACAAAACAGCATAAGTGATAGTTCCTCAAATTGTATGCGGCTGATGTGTTCTGACAATGACCCAGAACATTCGCAAGTATCCAAGTGTGTCAATGTGTCTAGCTTTACACACTCTTTTCAGTCGTAGCATGCAAGGTCACATCAGACTGGCCTGAATCTATGCGTGCTAGCCCTCAAAGCTTTGTAGACATGAAGGTTGTCCATATCATGGTCACAGCAGATGAAAAGCTGTTACAGTGGATGCTCAAACACAGGTTGATGGCGCTAGGCTACACCCTGGTCAGTGGTGGCACAGATAACCACCTGATACTGGTGGATCTCAAGCCATCAGGTGTGGACGGTGCTAGAGCGCAGAGCGTCCTGGATCTGGCATCCATTACCCTCAACAAGAACAGTGTGCCAGGAGACAAGTCTGCCATCATTCCTGGTGGAGTGCGCATTGGCACGCCAGCTCTGACCACCAGGGGTTTCAAGCAGGATGACTTCGTCAGGATTGCTGACTTCTTGGACAGGTGGGGGCTTTTTGCTGTTCTGCTGCACTGCATTCTTGTGCCAGACTATGTAAGCTTACTGCATGACTTTGTTGTGTCACTGCTTGTAGCAGCGTCAATCTTGCATGCAAGTTTGCCCTGCTTTGATGATCAAAGATTGTGCCGTGATCAGCCATAAGCCAGAATACACGTCACTTTGCTACCTGTTTGGCAGCTTTGCTAATACAACGACAGCATGACGTACGAATTGGCATATCTTGCTAAGCAGCTGGTATACAAGAGGCGTTGCTGCATGGTGCAGGGGAATCAAGATTGCCATCGACCTGAAGAACAGCACACCTGAGGATGGCAAGCTGCGCGCTTTCCACCGGCATCTGAAGGCTAATGCTGACAGGAGTGACATTCAGAAGTTGCGAGAAGAGGTTGAGGCCTTTGCAACTGACTTCCCCATGCCTGGGTTGTGATAACACTTACTACAAAATTGGCATTTGCTTGCTGGACTCGGTGTGTGGTGTCTTTTGTTGGCTGTGTACTAGGTCTCTGGTGTTTGTGTTAGCTGAGTACTACATTCATTTACTGAACATGTGTTGATAGGGTTTCTTGTGTGTGTCGATCTGTGTTTTGACTATGGTTCCTGCTGGATGCACCAAGCTCGAGTTCAATGGTACTTAAACCCCCCTGATAAATTGGATCTCAGTTTCCAATGGTACATATTTGCTGAGGTAGTGATGTCAAGCTGGTTTATTACAAAGCATCAGCATTAGGCAGGATCATCTCGTTTCACAATAAAAAAGGCAACCAATCTAGCAATGCAATTGTAATGCAATGAAAACTCAAATGGAAGCAATAAGCAGTCAGCAGCATCAAACTACTACAAACCTCATCATTGTATAGCAACAAGTGGCATAACTACTCAACATGTATGTCAGTAATTTGTTCTCACTGCTGCTGTGATGTTGCATAAGTTCTAAATCTATTCATGTCTGTCTGTAAGATGCGCTCCACCAGCGGTGTAATAGCCTGCAGTCACAAGCAGACACGAGGTTTGTGCAGGCACAGCTTTGATTTCAGTACCTGCTGAGAATGCATACTTTCCCTCCTTGACAACTTACACTAGCGAAAGGAGTCAGTGGTCCTGGCACTTCATACGTTATTGTCAACTTGACTGTACATGCATTTGGACCTTTCTTGTAGAATCTGACTTGGCCCCTGCATGACAGCGATCCCTTGCACCTGTTCATCTAGAAAGCAGCATGCCACCACAGTGGACAACATCAGATCTGCAGTGGCTGATGCCAGTGAGCCAAGACAATACTCTGCATGAGGTGCCAGCCACATGTCACCTGTTTGGGACTTCTATGCCACTGGAGTTGGATCCTGGCAGTGACCTCCAATGGATCTGCAGGTCAAGGAAAGACTTACAAGCTTGCATAGATTGGGTGCAGCTTTGCAACAACATACTGCTCAGCTGCATGCTTATGTGTGACTCTTGTGAGTCGCACACAGCAGCCTCTTTACCTTTTGATGCTTGATAGGCGTCAGGTCAAGAGCTCGCCAAGACAGCTCCCAGTTTCGTCCAAACTGGTTAGTGCACAAAACCCATTTGCTTTGTTTTGGATCGTCAGGGAGTATTTCTATCCGGTTAATCCACGGCATCCATTTGATTATTTGTGTCTTGTCTCGCCACAGGTCCCAAGCAGTTTCGAGAGGTACACTGACATCTACCTGAGCACTGCAAATAGCACGAAACACGCCAAACTTGATCTCAAGATACAACAAACAGCTCCTGTGTGGGATGTTATTTCAAGCGCCTTGATAGTTACTTATTTTCGAGTGCTGCAGACCAACGACGTCCGTTGCTGGTGAACCTTTCTCTTGTGTTGCTTGATCGCTTTAGCAAAACAGGCGCTCTCGAATAATGGACACAGCTGCTGCTTGGGGAACTGAAGGGGGCCTGAAAGGCACAGCAAGCTATGACACGCCACTCAATGTGGCAGTGAGAAGCTCAAGCGTGCAGCTTCCAAGCGTCCTGCATGCCATAGTCACACCTTGCAACTCCACGGCCGAGCAACTGGCTGACAAGTGCGCAAGGACATAAGCTGGCGGACGCCTAGACGAAGCAAAAGCTGCGGAACTCGGCCAACAGATATTATAATCCTGCGCTGTCTGCTCTGCAGGCCAGGTATTGCGTGGACTTGCATGCTACTGCGCAATGTTTGACTTTGACCATTTGATAACTTACACAAGAAGCATTGCAGAATACATCAAATGGACAAATGATCTGTACCGTGGTGCTTTTAATGTTGGTCGGATTTTATGTAGGGTCGCGACCCTCCGGAATATTGCAACAGACCTTCTGCGCAGTTTGATGATTAAAAGTTTAATCGAATATTTTCAACGGGGGTCGGCACAGCAGATAAATACTTTTGATGTTTTTAATACAGGTCTGCTGCTGTTGAAGGTTGCAAAAAATTACAATTAGCTGCATTGCAAGTGCAGACACCAAAACAATGAACAAACCATGCTATGATAACTCAGCAGAGTCCGCTAATTCACTCATCATCATTGCTGCTGCCCTCCGGAAAGTTGTCACTTTCACTTGTGACCTCAGACACTGAGCTGTATGTCTCTCCCTCATCAGCACTAGGATAACAAAAAATTCTTATGCGGTTCTCTAGACTTTCGTACATATTGCAGCTTCTGCACAATCCTGTGAACTCTTTACGAACATCTTAAGAACGGGTTGCGAAAGAAAAGCGAACCCGATCGTAACGACCATCCCGTTCGTTTCGTATATGCTTCGCAAAGCTGCTTGGCAAGTGCGACTGCGTGAAGAATTCGCGTTCTCAAGCAGTTCGCTTATGTTCAAGAACCGATGACGAATTCTCAAATTGTGCGCTGCTTGAGAAGAGAGAAAGAACGAAATGCAAATGCTGCAAGAACGGAATACGAATGACGCACTGTTCTCAACCGGTTCGTCAGCACGTACCACGTATTTACGATTAGCATTACTCAACAATTCATTCATTGTGTCATACAGGCTGCTAGAATTGCTGCATTGCAGCAGTCATCAAGCAGGCACGACAGCCAAGCAAACTCAATCATGTGCTGCACACATGCTGAGCTAGACTACTTCCAATCATATCAGTGCTAGCTCGATTAATCCAGATCTGGACCATCTACTGCTTTGTTGTTTCTAGATCTCAAACTTCTTGCAATTGGAGCAGCTGCTGCACAAATCTTGGCACTCCTGCCTCTGCCCCTGCCCCTGTTTGCTGCACTATGGTTGCCATCCCCCCCAGCTGCAGCACCACAGCCACCTGTGTCTTTGCTGCTTGACTGAGCTGCCATGACTGACTGAGCTGACTGCTTCTTGGCAGCTGGCTTTTGGATTGCTGCAGCTAGCTTGTCTGTCCCAGGCTTGTGGCCACTGGCAACATCGTGCTGAACAGCCTGCAGGATAACAATTTCTCAGCTGACCAAACTGTAACATCTCTTGCAATCATGAGCAAGCAATGAATGCATGATTGCTTTGCATGGTTGAGCACATTGCAATTCTAGAGATATTTTAACATATGCATTGTGATGCTACCAATAGCAGTATGACCTGCAAAGTTGATAGTACATGTACCTGTTCTCCTTGCACTCTTGTTGTAGCTGCAGGCTCTGCTGGAAGTGGGTCAGACTTTGAAGAGCTTGGTGCAGGTGCTGCAGCACATTCTTCATCCTGGGCATTACACTGATGATTGAGCTTTAAGTGACGCAGCAAAAATGGCTTCGCAGTCAGGGGTATTGGAAGATCGTTGTCTCCTTTGATGCTCCTGCAAATTACAATAAAATCTTACAGCATGCCAATAGCAATTGTAGCTGTACTGGCCAGAGGGAAGCGAGGCATTCCAGATCCTGCGACATGCTTCAAAAGGATAAACAGCGGGACTTACTCATGTGCCAAAAGCTGTTGCAAACCACAGCTTGGACAGCATTGAATGATGCAGCCATGCAACCAACCAGCATACACTGCAAGATGTCATGAGCATGTTCTGTGATGTGACATAGCCTGAATTAGTCACACCTGTCCAGATCATGCCATGCTCCAAAACAGCTAGATCCTTCTCAGTGGTGTGGGTCAAGCCAGCAAATTGATAGGAAGCAAAGCGACGGGATGAAGTCGCAGGCCTTGGGACGGGGCTGAAGACCTGTACAGACATCTAGCTGTCGGAAATTCAGAGATCTCTGGAGCTGTTGAGTTCGCCGGTACGATGGGTCACGTTTGGCACGCAACCAAAGGTTAGACAACAAGAACATGAGCTGTATCATGTCCGATGTGAACAGTCCGATGCAGCTGAGCCAAGATACCCCAAAGCGGTCAGCAATGGTCAGAAAGGCATGCATGCACATGAGGCCAAAAGCCGGCGCCTGCGCTGTCTTGAAGAGACCGCCTGCAGTCTACGACAATACAGAGAGTAAATGAACTTGTGATGAAAACGGTTTGCCAGATTGGCCGTCAGAACGCTTTTTTGACTCAAGAGCATCTTGACTGTCCGCACGCCACGGAGTGCTTCCGTGAGTCAGTCCGTGGCGCGTGCAAGCCGTTACAGGCTGCCTTGATATTGTTGCCGTCAATATTGCACGGTCAAGGCATAAAATGTACCCAGTGAGTTCTCCTATAGGCTTTTGTGGTCCATACGGTTGTACCACGCTCCTCCGAGGCCTTGAGCGGCTCCCTGTCAGGTGAGTCTGCCTGTGCATTGTTGACTGCTGAACCAGACTCGGAGCTTAGAGCGAGTCTCCTAGGCTTAGCCAGGCAAGCATCCAAGTGAAACTAGGCACCTGTCGGGCAAGTTTGACTGCGTTGCCAGGCCCGTCCCGAGAGCCCAATGCCTGCAGGTCCCTTAGCGCAGACAGCTTTCCCCTATCGCATACGTTGCCAACAGTCCTCGCACGTTGCCTTTTCCATTGCAATGCTCCACCAATCCTGCAGAAATTTCGATCGCTTTGTAACTCTGTCCTGAGCGGCTGCATGAAGTCATTCAGCCTAAGCATCTTGGCACTTGATCTGGGCAGCAGACAAGCAAGAATAGACAGTTAGAACCTTGTTACAGCATCATAGTCAGTTTTGTGAGAGGGTGCTTGAACAGCAAACAAGCTGCTGCAGCCTGTGCAGCAGCTATGCAACATCTGCCCAACCTGGTGTGCTTCTCAGCACACACTTCTTGGAAACCTTATGCTATATTTTCATACACCTGTGCAATGATGTTGCGCACTGCATGCTCGCAAGCTCTGGGGAGCATTTGTGCTGCAGAAGCAAGCACCTCAACTGCAGGGTGACAACAGGAAAACCAAAATTTCATTTCAGTGCGCAACTTCCACATAGCTATGATCATCCCCGGCCATGCACACAGTCTTTGTGATCATGATACACAGCAGTCTGCGCTCCTATTGCATACAGATTTCACACGCACAATCATGAAAGCTGCGACTTTGTGCATGATGATGTGATTTGGCGTGGCAAAACCCGTAGTGACGATATTCCCTTTATGTCCATGATGATCTTGACTGCATTATGACTCAAAGCACTGTCTCAATACTAAAATATATACAACGATGTGAGGAATCTGCATCATGCTTACATGGTGCTGTCAACAGCAGTGCATCGTCCTGGGCTGCATGTTGTGCTGATTGAACGCAATGCTTGCACATGAACAGCAACATCAGCCATGCAAGGACAGTGAAAGGGGATGACCATTTATACTAATAATGTGCGCCATCAGGACCAGGCTTAAGTGACCCAAGTGGGGGCTGTCAGGTGCTGGTCATATTCTGGGCAGCCTGCAATGTGAGAGAAAGATGCAAATGAAGCTGTATGTGACCAACACTGCTGGACTGCCTACTCAAAGCCTTGTGGTTCCATATAGGCATGTGCGCAACATCTCAGATTTGTGACCATCTCAAATCTGTGGCCCCTACATGACACCAACAGGTGCCGCTAGGAGCTAACAAATTCTGTCCAGATGGCATCACTGTTCATTGTACATGCATAGGGTTCACAAACAAAAGAAAATGTGATGCCAACAAGCATTTCAGCAGGGTGACGCCACATTCTGCACAGCCAAGCTGCCTACTTCAGTATAATTGACCCAAGTCACTACAGGTCCAGCTCAACATCATCATCAGATTGCTGATCCAGCTCTATGTCATTGTCCCCCATGCTGTCAGACTTGCATGACTGGTACTCCTCACAGTCTGACTCAGAATCTGACACAATGACGTGCCCACAATGTGGGGGTGCGCTCAAGCTAAGCTCTGCTGCAGCAGCAGGTGCATCTGACCTGATCTGCAGCATTGCAGTCCTCCAAAGCTGCATGCTGTTGACTGGTGGAACTGCATGTCACACCACTTGCGCCATTGCTGCTCGCTCCCATCAGCACAGCAGCTCCTTAATTGATGGACCAGCTACAGCAGTGTTGGATGCTCTCTCACGTCTCATGAACAAACACTTGCCTACACATGCTTAAATTCACTCTGACACCTCCTTGCACAACCGACCATTTTTGCCAATACAAGGTCAACACCGCACCAGCAAAGCCCCTTCCATGCATGTACATGAACACATATGGACAGCTTTGGTCCATATGGTCAATCAACAAGTGGTGGTCAAGCAGAGCCCTGTGTGGCTCTCCTAGGTGGGTGTACAGCAGCTCAGCCAGCTAAGCTGGCAAATCAAACACAATGGAAGCCTGATCCCACTTGCATGCATTCTTGTGTTGAGGCAGGTTGATGCGCATGAGCAAGGGCGACAAGGTGACGATGTACAGCCTGTTGCCATCACAACCAGGCAGCCTGCAATCAAGATGCAAGCAAGGCCCTTTATGACTGGGAGCAACCAAGCCCCTGATGCATGACAATCTGACAGGAGGCAGGTGCCAGAACGTCACGCTACCCAAGGCTGCATCATGCAACTGTCTGCTGGTCTGCACGGTGACACCTTATTGCTGCAGATCCGGCTCAGCATATTTCCATGCTGTGTCAATGATGTGCACCAGCTCAACAAGTGAGAAGTACCAAACAGCATCAGCAGCAGCAGCAGCAGCAGCGGCACATGTTCATTCAGTGTTTGCAGCCACCGAAGACACTCCACCAAACTGGGATGCTTGCATCCAGGCTTGATTTGCCACCATCTCAACTCATGCTTGGCGCACATCAAAATGTGTCTGATGGTGAAGTGGCTTTGTTTAGCAGCTATGTGAAAGCTCACATAATGCCAGATAAAGCATGGAGAGGAATAGCTGCATCGTGGGCACTGACACTTGATGATAATGATGGCAGTGCCCAAGCAACAAAAGATATGCTTCTCAGAGTTCTGCCATGTACATGAGCTGTGCGCACAGCCTGGCCTGTCAAGCTGGATGGGGTTTTAGCGCACCAGGCCTTGTATTCTGCTAGCTGCTGTGAGAAGGGTGCTCTGTGAACAAAATGCTTCTTTACAGCATGCAAGCCATGCCTCTGCTTTAATCTGACCCTGTTGCAGCCAGCGATTCGAAGAAGCTGTCCTGTGGAGCCTCAGTTCTTCACAGCTGCGTCTTACGAAGAATATGAGAATATGTTTTTAGCATCCCGCCTGCCGTTCGACTTGCGAAATCCGTTACGAAGTCTATGAGAATTCTCAAGTCGTTCTGCGAACTGCTAACGCACCGGTAGAGAACTACAAATACGAAACGAACCCTATGAGAATTGTGCGTGCGCGTAGTGTAGTGCCAATCTCCTTGGCAATTGCTGCTTCATCACTGCTGGCAACACTGGCTGTGCGTGCGCAACAAGCTAGATCGTTAGCACTTTTCGCGCTCAAAGCGTCAATTTTGTTCCGTTATCCATTATTTTATATAGGGGACGAGGGCATGAATAATTACATTTATGTTTTTTAAAGGGGGTCGCCGTTTTTTGGATTATTTATTTGATCGACCAACATTAAAAGCACTACGGTAGCCACGGGGGATGTCGAACATAATGTTTGAAACATGTCAGCACATGCAGTGATTGTCAGCATCATTATCAGCGGAGGCTTGTTCATGAACAACTGGGATTCCAGGATTTGTCCTAGTGCAATGTCCTGTTGGCACAGCATTCTTTGCTTCCTTGCGTCCATATTGTCACGTGTACGTCTTGCAGCACCTTCACTGCAGCGCCTCTACTGTACGCAGCGTCTGTACAAAGGATCTGAGCGCAGCATATAAAGAATGACGCACTTGCATGAAGAGACAGAATCAAGCTCGTTTGTTGCGCATCGTTCTGGATGTGAGATTATGTTGAAAGTGTGAGCACTGGAGAGCTGTTGTCAGTAGCTACACAGTACACACACCATGTAAAACACGGTCCTGTTATGCAAGCCCGCCGACTGCCCAGTGCATCTCAATAGATTACTCTCTACCAAGTTGTTCGCTTCACACTTCAACATCACACAAGCAAGCTGTTACTATGTACGCACAGTGTGACAGTACATGCCATCAATGCACATCACACGCCAGTGATAATTGATGAAATCAATGAACAAGTTTGTTGCAACTTTGGGCTTGGTCAAGATGCTCCCTGCATTTGCTTTGAAAGCTATGCTAATCAAGTTAATCAGAGTGTCCAAAATAACACACAGTCCATGTCAGCAACGGCCATGTGGCACCAGCCCAGATACTTGTCACAAAAACCCTTTGCTGCAAAACATAGCAGGACTGCAAGCTGGACTGTACGTGCGGCCGCACTGGCTTGACATCTTTCACTTGGCACAGAATACATGAATGGACTAATCACTGTGCAGCAAAATGTGTATTTTTCAAATTTTGTCTCGGCTTTCAAGCTTTGACATGGTGGCTGCCTTTTTGACCCGTTTATGGAGAAAATTGACGCGAGCACAAGGAGTCTGCTGCCAAGTGTGTCCAGCTGCATTCTTCCAGTAGATTAATTGTGTAGACTGTGGTAGAACCTGGTCAGGCGAAAGATTGTTCATTGCAGTATCCCATTCCTGCGCCAGTACAGGATGAAGCGACTTGAATGAGTTGCAAATGCAAGCCTTCTGATACCTGCAGTAAGGGCAGCCCTGCTTCCTTCCAAATCGCTTTGCAATGGATGACTCAAACAGATGCAGTTGCCCTTTGGGGCATTTGTGACAAACCCAATGCACCTTTTTGTTGCTCCCAAGGGTAAGCTTCTTTGGATCAAGACCTGCCTCCTGATTCTTCTTGAAGTCGAATTCAGCCATGATAGGATGGCCGCTGTCTGACAAGGTTGGCTGCTTGGTGTGTCGCATGTTCTTCTTGGAACACTTTGGGCAGCCGCTGTTGGTCGCAACCTTTTTTGCTATGATGGCTTCCCAACGCCAGCTGCAACCTGGACACATCCAATGGCCTTTGTTGTGGCTGTGTGCCAGGACCTCATCCGCTGTCTGTACATTCCTGATGCTGTCCCAGTAAACAGCCACACAGGGTGCCATAACCGAGAGTGAATTGTGTTTGCAGAGCTTGCGGTTGCAACAGCTTGGGCATTGATAGTCCATGTACTGCCTATGGTGGACATGGGCCTGCCACTCATGTGGCACTCCACAAGGACATTGGTCGCATATCCACCATACCCTCAAACTGCTGTTGGGCTGAATGAGGATGTTCCCTAAGTGCTGATTTTTGGCATGATGCCACTGCTTTAAAATTTCTGGCTTCAGCAAGCTTATGTCTGGTCTCTCCGCCAGCAATGAAGGCTCTTGCTTTGTTTGCAAGCAGGCGCATACTCTTCGATTTCCTGGTGCACAGACAAAGCTGCTTTAAAAGGAGAGATAAAGCTAGATTAGATTTAAGCATATGACTACTTGTCTAGCCATATTCCTACCCGGTGTTCTGGACTCTCCGAGGGTGCGTGATGACTGTCTGTGGAGGACACATCGGTGCGGTTGAAAATGTGCCACGCTGAATGGGCACGTCGAGGTCTGCCTGTACACAGACACTCAGGTCACGGTGAGCAAGTGTAGACAGGTCCCAGCCAACCGCAGGCAGACTTGAATTCAAGCTGAGCACCTGATATGAACACGCGCGCTTACTGCGCAAGACGGACCCCTTGTTGGCTGCATTTGATTTTACTGGCCTTGACACGTCGCGGAAACAGAGAGTTCCTATGAAAATCACCAACAGGTGCAGGTGGATTGACAGAGAGAAATTGAATCAATGTTGCTCCGAAACCAGATGGTGTGCAGGTTTTGAGGGCTCCATGGCGCCATGCCTGCGCAGTGATGGCGCGCACTGGAGGTCACGAATTCTGCAGCATCTTTGCTGCTTTTGTCCTCTGCCCTGCAGCCGTCAGCACGCACTGTCTTGGTTGGTCTGGTTTTCTCTCGATTTGGAATATCTGACTTAACAGCGACCATTGCGACAGCTGTAACCTGACAGGACAAATGCGTGCTGACGGCTTGTAGTCACAGAGTAAGTCATGTGCGATGTCACCACAAAATCAAGCATGTTCTCGTAGGACTCACTGTCTGACAGAGCGCATCACGTATAACAGCATTTTGAGAGTCCATGCAACACAGATGCCTGAACAACAGTGCATGCACAATGCTGTCCAAAGTGTGAAGCCTTGCACATCAACTGCGACTCCGTTTTGTTTCAGTTGCACATCGTTTGTCGACACACCTGTTGGAGAAATCAGGGAGGTTGGGACCCATTTTGGGGCTTGCAGGCCCTGATACTCCCTATGCATTTATCGAAGGCACAAACCTCAACCAGAGTTTGACTGTTCAAAAAGGAAATGTTTGTGTACTGCTGGTACTGCCCTGTTGAACGGACACCAACTTTCTGCTGTGATTGATCAGCATCCATGAGCATTGGCTTGACTATCATTGGCACAAAGATGCAGATAGAATGGTTGATGCTGACAGACACGAACAGTACTGCCTTCTCATGGGCCACCGTGGCACTTCATAAAAGCCAGTCATATGTGGGTCAGCCTGGCACAAGCAAGTGGCGCCACCAGGTCTTGATAGTGTTTGTTAAAGCACATACAAAGCGCTTTGTAGACAAACAGCAAGCTTGGCACACGCGCAAACTCATCTCAACACTGAGACAGCTGCCACTATATCTTGACAATGTTTTGACTTGAGAGTCAACTGCTTTTAAGACTGTTCTTCTCATTTCAAACAACAGGTGTCATGCAGGTCAAATTTCTTACTCAGCTGCCTTGTCACATCTTCCAAAACGTCATTGATACAGCTGTGTGACTGTGTTGTTGTATCTGGATGCAGCCCATACACAATCTGTGTACCTCCATGGGATGGCTTATACATTTGTGACTGATCGTCAATTGGATGTGCTTGAGTGTCCTCAATGTCACTGACAAGCTCATCCAAGCTCCTGATGACCTATACTCAGCAATCAGCGCTTTCAGCTACACCATAAGATCAGCCTGCTACATGATTGGCAGTGATCAGACATAGCAGCTGTTTGGCAGCACGGGATTTGGTGTGCAGACAGCAAATGTCACCTGAGATAGATCACCCATGACCTGCTGCTGCCCTCGCAACACCTCACGATTCAAATCATCTTGCAACAGGACTGCACCGGCACGCTTTGGCTTCCTCTTTTGCTTACTTGCCGTCTGCTTTGTCGCTAGTCCATGGCTCTTCTTGCCTGCAGCATGCTGTCAAGCTGCTTACCATGCAGTGAGTGTTGGCTGCAGCATACAATCAAGTCTGACACTTGGCACCAGTGACTGCATCCTGAATCCATACAGAGCACAATATTGCTTGAAAGACAGCAGATTTGACCTCAGGAACATTGCAAATGCTGGCATTATCAATGCATGGTCATCAAATCAAAGTCAGGACTGTGGCGCATGACTATGCATGCACACCCCATAGGGCGGCAAACTGCTCAGGCTGAGCCTTGTGATGCAAGTGATGCAGTTTCCTGCACAAAGGGCAGCTTCCAGTGTGCAATGAGCAACATGCACTGCATGAAAGTTATGGTGAACAGTGGATGGGATGCAGGGCCTACCTGACGCTGTGGTGGGCTTCTGACGGGCTACTGCAGGTTTGGGGGGGTCAGCAGGGAGGGGTGTCCTGGAAGCCAGCTTCAGATTCTCCTGCTGCAGCTCTGCCACCCTTGCCTCAGCCCTGCAGCCAGCCCAGAAAGATGATACACACTTACCAAAGAAATGCATTGTAGCTTTGCAATGTGCGCTAATCTCACTGAGTGTGAGGCCAGTTTTGCTTCTTCAGAATGGCTCAAGCTAACTTACACACTGTTACATATAGCACGTCGCCTCATTTGGGGTGTCTATCAAAGACTAACACCTTCAAAGCAAGGTCAGGTGCTGCTGGCAGTTTGCCACAGTGCAACATGCTGATTCATACCATGACAAGACCAGCCCCACCATGAGAAGCAGAGCAATGCTGCAATGACATGGCTAGAATTGTGACTGCTGGTCACTGCTGTCTGAGCAAAATGTCACAATGAGCAAAGCATACATGACATCAAAGAATCCAAAATCGCAATCTTGTCAGCAGTACAAACATGGTGGCTGCCAGTAGCATCAGCCTGTGATTGCATGCAACCATCATGCGTTGTCTGTCATGCAGCGTGCGAATTGTTCTGAGCAGCAGGCATTAAATGATGAAATGATTGTAAAAAACCAAGCTTTTGACGGGACATGATGCATACCTTTGTCGTTCAACAGCCTGCCCTTCAAGGCTGCTTTTCAATCCCTCAATCTCACACATGACTTCAGCCTTCCACACATTCAGCTTGGCAGCTTCCATGGCAGCTGCCACTGACAATGCCTGATCTGGCATCCTGCTTTCAGCGTCACCTTCAGGGTCAGCTGCTCTGCTTGCAACTTGCACAGTTGCACCTGATCTGTCGGCCCCACCAGGATGCCCAGAGGATCTAAGCATTGCCTGATCAGCAGCCAGGGCTTGTCTGGGAATAGCCTTTGCACCAGCCCTGGCTTGCTGTTGTGCCTGCTGACTGGACGTGACTTGCTGAGTCCTGACAGGCTGAGCAGAGTTTGGTCCTGTCATGCCTGAGCTGCGCTCCCTGAAAGATGCTGCTGCACTGCATTGAACCTGAGGCAGCAGCTCATCAGGTACACAGTCAGTTTCATGTCCAGCAGCAGCCTGACTCCAGACTGCATGATCTGCAGCTGCTCTAGATCTCCCTTCTTCTTCTGCCTCCTGAACTTCCCTGAATGCCTCTGAAACACCATGCAAATATACATTGTCAGCTGCCAAATCAGCTGCTGCACCGTCTGCCATGGCAGCTGCTGCTTGCTGCTGACAATTGTGCTGGTCTGCAGCCAACTGTGCTTGATGTTCCTGGAAAGACACCGTCCTGCGCGTTGGGCAAGCTGCGCCTGCTGTGTTGTGCCGTTCAGACTGATCTGAGGCAAGCATGTGCTCTGTGTACAAACTGCCTGTCTGAGCACGCTGACGCTGATGAGACGCAGGATCTGCCCACTCATCAAAGGAACCTGAACCAACAGCAGCATTGTCAAGCAACTGATGTGCATTGTGGACTGACGTGTCTGTAAGATAGCCACCACTGAAGCTGGCAGTGGCAAAGTCACCATCCTCCAGCATGCCAGGCCTGGCAGCTCCTGTAGCAGCTGCAAACTGGCTCATGTTTGCAGTTGGCTGTGACTGTAGCCATGATCTGGAGTCAAAGTCAAAAGTCTGTGCTGCTGGGTGTGCTGTGCTGGGCCGCCTGACAGCCTTTGCGGAACCAACAGCTTTTGGCTTGGCGCTGACCGGCCTAGCTGAAGCTTTCGGTCCTGCTGCTCGGCTGCTCTGTTTGCTGACACCCTGAGCGCCATCAAAGTTGCTGTTCTCCTTGTCCGCCTGCTGTCTGACATGCTGACTGTCAGCAGTGAACTTGGGCACCAGGCCCTTGCGGCTGGATGCAGCAAGCGTGCTTTTTTGTGACGTTTCACGACCCATACTCCTGCTCATACCCTCTGACCGCAACTGATGCTGGCTACCATATTCACCTTGGATGCCCCCGCCTGTCAACAGCCCCTGTTGACGCTGGGAATGCCCTCTGTCCTGCCCTTGCTGGGAATTGGCTGTGGTCTGTGCATCACCCAGCAGAGCCAAACTTGCATGGTCTGAGACTTGAGAGGGATCTGGTTTGAGCGCTGAGTGAGCGCTGCCCTTTGGCATCATTTGAAGCACCCCTGATAGCCCCTCTGCATTGCTGCGCAGGTCCACATGCAGCAGCCCCTTGTGCTTCCTCATCAGCTTGCTGAATCTCTTGCCACTGCACATGCAGCAGCGCCTTCAGAAATGAAAGTCCACGGGAAAGGCTTGACTTTGTTGTATCTCAAGAGCCTTGTCTGTCAGATGTGATTGTATGTACATGCATCAGAAGGCTGCTTGAGTATGCGTCTGGAGTAGACTGCATTGACTTTGACACCGCTGATGTGCAGTAAGTGCATGCAACTTCATGCCAACTGTCACAGCTCTCTCAGTATGCATTCAGCAACATAGGCATCAAACAAGAGGCTGTGCAAACAGAGTTTCACAAGCCTTCCATGGTCATGCCCAGAAAGCAGAGGCAGCTTGCCAAATGCCAGGGATACAAACCGCACCTCTTCATGGTGAGCTGGTTGGCAGACAAGTCAAGCAGGACCATGCTGCGGTCCATGGCTAAGGCATCCAGCACAACATCAGCACCAGCATCACTGATCTGCACCAACAGCAAGCCCAGGTCACACTGTGCTGAGCAATGCGACTCTGCTCTTGGGTATGAGGTTCCTTTGCAAGCAGAGTCTGAGCATCTGGGCAGGTTGTGCAGCTTGACTAGAAGCACCCAACAGATGAGGCAACAGACACATTAGCACATCACTATGTGTAGAGACCTGAGCAAAGAAGCTGGATGCTGAGTCAGATCAGCAAACTGACCAGTGCTTTACCATGCTAGAGCGACTTCATCAAGGACAACAGCAACTGCGTTAATGTCAGACAATGCTTACTCAATGCATCGTGGCCCCTATTGGCTTGCATGCATTCAAGACTCACTGCACAACTACACAAAGATCTGGTATACTCCAAATCCTGCCCTCACTTTGTTCTCTGCCAGGTGGAGTATCTGCAGACCTCCACAGCGAGCCTGCACCCGGCCTCTGATCTCACGACTCCTGGCCCTGAACTGCTGCCGCCTGAGGTGGGGTGCCAAGCTGAGGTCTGGGTACTCCCTCAATCCCTCATGCCACTGCTGAACATCTGCCTCAGCTGCATTTGCCTGCAGTTCCCAACCATGGATGGGCGGGACTCCTTGCACCCTGGGGTTGACTGTTCTCACCCTCAATAGGGGGTGGATTTTCTCACCCTCAATGAGTGCTGATACAGATGCACACTCTCACATACAGACAGGCTAGTCCTTCCAGACACAAACATGGGAACCCTCTACAGATAGTAGATCTACTTGGCAGATGCTCAGAGTACACACAATGGACAGCATGGCAATGCAGTGACAGCTGCCTCTTTGATTGCTTGATTTCTCTTCAGCATGGAGCAGGAAGCATAGCACACTGCAGGCATATTCATACCTTGATGATGCCTGCCAGAACCTTGACACCCTCATCACTGATCTTGCACCCGGAAAGATTCAGCTCTGCAATGGTCTGGTTGGTGCGCAAGCCATCACTCAGCACCTGCAACGCCAGCCAAGTTCAAGCAGCCCTGAACCAGCCCTGCTATGGCAGCTGACTGGAAATGTGTATGGCGAAGACGGCCGTCAGATCTGCCATGGCTTGTCTGACACTATCATCACACTCCACCGTTAAAACAAGATTTATATGTACCTAAATTTACCATCAACACACAAGCGGACTCAGCTGGTTTAATCCAGGTCTGGTGGCTCAACGGTAGAGCATTCGACTCCACCATTGCGAAATGGTGACATCGAAAGGTTGCGTGTTCAAATCACGTCCGGATCAACTCTTTTGGTGTTTTTGGCATTGACAATGGTTCACAATACTGGCTGTCCACATTGGCTGTCAACTAGTGCCTGCATTTGGCTTAATTTCTGGGTTTTTGTTGCGATTTGTAGCTTGTTGGCCCCATAATATGTAAATGCGTTCGACCTAGAATCAAGCAATAAGCAGATGCAGCAGGTGCACACACGCTTCAAGCTGTAAAGGCACAGCGTACTTTGGGCAGCAGCCTTTACAATGACTGGTGCAACTGCTCAGTATCGATGTGCACTGACACACTTTGTTGACCCTGGGTAGCTCACCTGCAGAGTTGCATCCCCAATGGCGCTACCTGCGAGGGACAGGGTCTGCAGATTTTGATGAGCCCCCAAGCTGCTGCAAAGCGCCTTCCAAATGGCTGCAGGCAAGCTCTGCGATTCCACAAGCATTTTAAAACCCTGGCTATCGAAAAAACATATGCTTGACAATTGGTTGCTGTGTAAGACAGACTGTGTCACCAGCAACAGGGCATGTTGCCTTGATTTGCAGTTGAATGCGAGAGCATACGGAGGTAACACCAGGACTGACAGCATCAAAGGAAGGTTTGCTCCCCTTTGAGTGCATCTTGAACAGCATTTCGAAAAGCTTGATGGTGTTGAGCAACATTGGCGGCCATACAGATGTCAGATGGCAAAACACATGGCATCTTGCACACATGCCCAGACATTGTCCCGGTATCCACACTTAGGTGCACAGGCTTTGCCCATAACATTTCAGGGCCTGTCTGAAGCATGTTGTCATGATGCTTGCATGACCCACTCAATGCCAGGTGCCGCTTTATAGGGACTTGCCATGCCAATTGTGAGCTCCTCAAGGGCAGCCCCATGGGCAAGCACCTCCTTGATGGCAGAAGGCACCTTGCCTTTCAGCTTGGGGTTGCACGCCAGGTCCACTGTACTCTTCACCAAGGTTTCATGGTCTGTGCTGGCTAGGGAATACTTGGGCTTGCTATGCAGCTTGACTGCATCGGCTTCCAGCCTGTCGTACTCTCTGCAAACACGCCCAGAAGTGCTAGACTGCTGCAGGTAATTAGATTCAGATGTAGTGATGACACAATTACCTTGCAACAATCCTGCAGGATTTGTGCATATCGTTGCAAAACTTCACAGTCTCGCATTTCTGTTGAACTGGAAGCTGCTATGCGCAACTTAAGGAATGAAGTTACAGCCAAAAAACAGAACCCAACTGACCACACAAAATAAGCAAGTGCTGTAGCTGCTGACTGCAGCAGTGCAAAAGAGCAGAGCAGATGCTTACTTGGGGAAGCATTCTAACTTGAGTGTACGCAACCCATCCACCCCTTTCATCAGCTTCTTTGCGAGTTGTAACAGGTCTGTCACTGCCATCAGGGACAGGTTCACCTGTGAACAGTTGAATTGTTGGCAAAGCACATATATTGCAAGAACTGCTCATGAGCCTGCCCAGACCTACAACTCACATTGACCCAGCCAGAATCGACTTGGTTCTGCAACTCATCCCCGCTGCTGCTGATGCGCTTGTGCACCACCTTCTTGGGCCGCTTACTGCAGCAAAATTTTACAGGAAGTTCAGCTGCGTGGTTCAAGATCTGATGCGCAATCGATCTCACACATGCATGCCTCAAACTCTGTTGTTAAGGGCTGCACGTGCAATTACAGCATGTCTCGCAGGATAAAAGACTGACCTTTTATCTTTTGCTGGCTGTTTCGACTGCTGTGCCGCCGGCTCAAACACACGACGAATGGCTGCAGAAGCGTTTGTGAGGTCGTCAGGCAGATCAGACGTCTTGCGCAATACCTTGTTGCCATATATACGCCCGTGAAACGTTGTTACCCTTGTCTCCATCCGAGCAACTTACAAGAGTGAAGTCCTGACAGCCAAGACACTTTACGGTCTGGCGAGTCTGGGTACCTGCATCGTGCGTAGCTGTAGCAGCACAACTGGGCGCTTTGGGTCAAAGGCTGATCAGCTGATTTTGGTAGGGGCCTTTTGCTGCTTGGGGCGCTTGCTGCAAGGCGGTTCAAACCAGTGCCCTGCAAGCTGAGTGCAAGCCTTTGTATCATGCTTTGTATCATGCTTTGTATCTGCAGATCAACCGACCCCTGGAACTCCCGACTGTCAGAGTGCTTGCTGCTTCGGACTTCGTCGCCAGGCTTTTGCAGGTCGACAGCATAAGGCGTATCCTGCAGCGTGTTGAGTGGGAAAATACCTGCAGATCAGTTTGGCAAAAAATCGCAAGCCTGTCAACGGTTAGATACACACACAGCGTGTCAAGAACAGATCATTATATGACGCGTGATCGATATTGAGCTGCTCGTGCCTCATGGCGAGAGGGGCCAACCCAACGCAGGAATTGTCGCAGGATAAGTCACAGGTGCGGGTGCAGAACGCTCTGTGCGGTCAATTCAGGACACGAAAACAGCAAAGTCCATCTGATGCAGATAGAAAGTAATCGTGAGCTTCGGAAAGGCTACCGAGACCTTCAGCAATCCATTCAACGTGAGCCTGCAACCTTCCAGAAAGATTCTAAACCACTGCTGGCTCTGCTGACTGTTATCAGCTTTGTTTGTGTCACTGCAGGGAGCAAAGATGACTTGGGTGACTTTTCAAAGGACAGCCTGCAGGAGGCACTGGGCAATGCAAACTTGTTGCATGAGAGAGGTGAGCCTTAGCGCTATTTTTGCTAGTCACTACTGCTATTGGCTATTGTTTCTGCAAGAATGCCAATTTGTGTCGGGTCCCAAAAGCTACCACCTTGGTAGCTTGGTTGCTTGCTCCACCAACCACTGTGCACTGCAGTCAATAGGCCAAGAGAACAGGCAAAAGATTCTGAGGTGTTTTGCACACTAGCAGCTAGTGGAGTTGAGCAGGCAAAGAAGCTGGCAGCCGGAGCAAAGGTGTTGTTTGCTGTGAATCCTGCAGCACTTCATTTCTGCATGCACATTGTAACAATGGCACGCAATTTTGCATGCTCCTGAGCAAATATATGGCTCAACTTTCCATCTGCACCTGTTCATGCATAGCCCCAGTGTGCATTTACACATGTTCCCATGATAATGGGAGCTCCTTCCAACCTGTGGTGTTAAATACCTTGGCAGTGTTGTTATGCTGCCTGTAGTCAAGGACAGCCAAAGATGTCATACGCCGGCTCAAATTCCGCTTTGCCTCAGACGCACAGGCAGACGTAGAGGAGGACCCCACAGCATATGACTGGGTGGCTGCAGGGGACCATTGCTTGCACCTGTTTGGGTGTGCTGTTGGTGAGCGCACTGCAATAATGTGGCTGCTGCTCAAACCTCAATCCATGGCCCCTAGCTCATCATTGCCTCATCATGATGCTGTATCCTTTGGCAGGCATTCCTTCAAAGCACCAACTGCGCTCTGTTACGTACATCCTTGTGTCCAGTGTCTTCAAGCTTCTTCTGTCCCTATCTTCTGTTGACGTATGCAGCTAGACAAGGCCAAGACACCAGGCAGTCAAGTACATGTCACTTACTGCTGGCGCATGGGCTGTGCTCATTGACTCACCAGCACAGCTGTAGCACAGGCTTGTTTGATAGGCAAGCTGAATGCAGGGGCTAAGAAGCTTTTCTTCTGTCAAGTTGAAGGCAAAAGACGTCACAGTCGCAAAAGTTGGCATGAAGTTGTTTAGTCTGATTTGAAACACAGAGACATACGTCAATGTTGCCAGGCTGATCGCCAAAGCAGGACCTCGTACAGGGAGCTATTCAGGACTGTACATACCTGACCCTAGGGGAAGCTGTGTGTTGAATGACGATCGCACAAATGGTCAAATGAATGCATGCATGAAGGATTCATGGAATGAATGGTTGAATGCAGGGGTGGGGTGCATGCTGGGAGCAATGGCAGCACAGCCCAAGGTGCGCAAGGTTGCGCAGCGCCAACAGAAGACCAAGCTCGGCGTCCTTGAGAAACCCAAGGAGATTCAGAACGTCAGAACAGAGGACAAGCAGGTGCGCAACCGGTTTCCTACAGGGTTGGTGCATGCAAGGCGGACTGCTCCCTGTGTAGGCAGTCAGACTACTGTGCATCTGGAGCTGCTGATGAGGGCTGCAGACGCTTTGACCCCTCTGCACATCAGCTTGGACCACTTGAATCCCGGTCGCTCTCAGAGTCTGGTCCTAGTCAATGGCAATTACATACAGCTAGCCTGATTTTTGTGTTTTCATGTGCTCATGCATCCACAGCAATGGCCAAATGCAAGCCCTCTGTCTATGCAGCTACCCTCAGTTGGTGCAATCACTAAAATGAGCTAGCTTATTAGTTTTTGTACCTCAATTGCTTTCTATTGAGTCTCAACTGAGCTCAATTGCTGTTTGATGAGTCTCAATTGCTACCTGTTGAGTTCAAAAGATAAACTGTGTAGATAAGTGCTCAGCAAGACAGAGGTCTGCATGCAACTTCGCAACTTTACACTACGCTCATGAGGCATACGACATCGAGTCTACAGAAGACCCACGCCATCCTGCTTGATATGTCTGCTGCACCACACAGGCTTTTATAGTCGGCGCTGCTTCCTTTCATGCTCTCAAATAGGTGCTGCGCTGTACCGAATGCGTCCGTCAAGATAGATCTGAAGTCAAGCAATGTAGTTCTCATTGCAATCTTCATGTATGCAGGAGACAGATCGTGTCATGGAGGACATGTTTGATGTCATTGCTGCCCACACGCCTGTGGGCTGGCTAGAGCTGGTCATGAACCACAACTCCTTCTCACAGACGGTGGAGAACATTTTCACCCTCTCCTTCCTGGTAAGGGTTGCATACATGCAGCAACAGCCATGTGCACTCCTGTTCTGAGACCAACCGGAAGCAGCAAGCTGCTTGATTCAAAACATTAGTATGCCACAACAGCAGGGTAAAATCTGCTATCCTGAAGTGAGTTTGGTGTGCAAAACGCATGAAATGCTTTGATTTATGTAACACAGGCCATTCCATCATTGCATGCACACACTTCTGGAACTTTGCACTTACAATACCCAAAAGTTTCGTGAACACACCATTGAACATGCCAGGTTGCCTTGTGATGCAGGTGCGAGACTCCAAGGTGTCCTTCGTGCCAGACAAGGAGCTGGGCATGTTAGTACATGCGCACAACCCCAAGACAGACAAAGGGACCGACGACGCCAAGGAGAGGGTACAGTCCATGCAGAGCTATGGCATGGATGACTGGGAAAGCTGGAAGGACTACATAGAGCCTCACCAGTGCCTTATGGAGCACAGGACTGGCGACATGTACAACAGTAAGTTATGTGCTAGGGATAGACAATCATGTGTGAGTGCAGCTCCAGTGCAGCACATTTTACAGTACCCAGCTTTGATGTTACCACAGCTGCAGACAACAGTTTTCATGTGCATGGCTGCGAGCATGCATTCAGATGTACAGCACAGATCTGCATCTTGACAGTAAAGCAGCTTAGCTCTTGAGCCTGCGGTGTTTAGTCCTTCTGGCCTCTCACAGTATGATTCTGCAGATTTGACTGTGTACAAGTTCAGCACCTGCAGCACCTGCTTTCTCTTCAGCCAATGACATTGTGGCAGCAAGAGGTAGTCAGTCAAGTGGTTGCTTGTTGCAAGGCTGTAACAACTGTTATGGACATGGTCTGTACAGGTTGGCTATAATGGTAAATGTCCATTTGTTGGTGTGTGTGGAAGGTGACAAAGAATGGCAAAAGTCAGCCAAGGCCAAATGGCTTTTGGTACACATACCCTCAAGTCTATCAATGTTGGCTTTTGACGCCGCGCTGCCTTCAGGTCAAGTAGCTGCGCGTCCTTCTGCCAATGACAAAACCTTGGGGGCAGAGCAAGAAGAGCAGGAAGATGATGAAGAAGCTGAGCCGCCCAGTGCAGTCAAAGGCAAGAGAAAGAACAACAAAGGCAACAGAGCTGCAATGCAGGAAGAGGAGGAAGATGATGGGGAGGCGCTTCAGGTACTGTGAGCTGTTACGTAAATTGCATCTACAAAGCACCTGCTGCGTGCATATATCGGTTGAGCTGTTGTTCATGCCAAATGTGGTATCTTAATGGTTGGCCTGTCCTGGTGCTTTCGTGTTTGACAGCAGAGGACACAGTGTCTTTTAGGCAAATGCGGGTGCTATTTTGTATTACAGCATATTGCAGCTGAGTCATACCCTTGGCATTTTGCTTGTGCACTCTGATCATATCAGATGTTACCAGTTGCTCATCACAGATAGCAGTTCTGCGTTGTTTCAGTGTTTTGCTACTGACTTGTGACAAGTGCTGATTGAAGGGTCTGTCTGAAGAGGAGGACAGTGATGGAGAGACCTGTAGACCCACAAAGTCAAGCAAGCGCTCGAGAAGACACCGATGACAACCTTGCAGCTGCGTACAGCTGTCCAAATTTTTGCTTTTGTCCAATCAAGGGTATTGCTTTGCAAGCCACTTGCTGCAGCTTGTCTCTGATTACTTGTGCTGCAAACCATCAGCAGCTGCGCAAGTGTGCAATACCACGTTATTTGAATGCAGTAGGCAATGGCAACGATGTGGTTCTGTATGACGTGCGCTTTCCCCAATCCAGACCTGACATCACAAACAGCCACACCCCTGAGTAATGCTCGCCTAAAAGGCACTAAACATGCTGGACAGATTTGAGAAGGTTGGAGCAGAACCTTGATGAGGATGTCGAGTGGCTGTGCACAATGTACCAATTTGTCAAGATCAGGAAAAGTTATGTTTGCCTTCAAGCTACAGCTGACGCTACACCTTTTGCCTTCATACATATGCAATCAGAACATCAAGGTCTGGAAGCAGCAAACACAGAAGGAATTGAAAAAATACTGATGGGAAAGACTCTAAAAAAGTTATCTTAGACAGAAGCAAATTGGAATGGAGCAAGCAGGCCTTTCATGGCTCCTACAATATGTGACTGCTGAACAGGGTGTAATACATGCGAAGAGTACACGTGAAGGCATACACTGGCCTTGTGCCTGGCATGACATGGACTCTAAACAGTGTCACCCTGTGACTCCCCATTTGGGTTTTGATGCCAGCTAAGAACTTACAGGTGACAAACTTCACAAACCTTGACTCAGGAGCATGTCTGCTCTGATGATGCCGGTCAAGATCAGGAGGGACTAAACGCTTGTGCCACCTCTGAGGATTGTTCATCAGGAGGCATCTCCATGCTGAAAGTGTCAGTACCCAAAACCTCAAGACTTATTAGAACAGATGCTCAAACGACTTGGTGTGGTTGCCCCACCGTTGGATACTTGGGTGTTGTTGGTCTCTGCCTCACGAACCTCTTGAGGTTGCGCACTGGACCTTCTCGACATCTTGGGGCTTGTCTTAATCGATGTCCCTAAGGGACTGTCCAACGGCTGTTCTTGCTACATCAGCGAAACGACGGCTCAGACCAAGCAGATTGCGGCAAAACGTCACATCAGGCAGGTCACACCAGGCAGGTTGCGGCAATCAGGCGACGAGCACGCTCTCATACAGCAGAGATGCTATGGAGTAGCTCACCGGATAGACGTCCAGCCAGTAGGTCCGTACGGTTCCTGACACTCCGGCTGCGGTTGTCTCCTGCCGCCGTCGAGCTGCAATATGCGGCTTCAGCTCTGGTGCTTGCTGCAAAACTAGCTCTGCAGCCTTGTGCGTCATCTGAATGCGGTTAGCAATGCTGCTGCTCTCCATGCGCGAGGCAACGTTGACAGTCTCCCCAAACAGACAGTATCGGGGGTTGGTGCTGCCGACAACTGAGGCTATGACAGGCCCCGAGTGAAAGCCTGCACGTATGCTAAGATACCTGCAAGAAACCACTCACGATTTCAGAATCTTAGCCTGCCTCACACAAAGGATCTATGAGCTGCGCTTTGTGAATCACCAAATATGTGCAACAGGAAAGGACAGACCTTTTGCACTGCTTGCTGCACAGAAATATTCAAACTCTGCAATTCACAATGTATCTGATATTGCAACCACTGATAGCGTCCAGCATGAACAGAAATGACAGGGGCACTCACCCCATCTCAAGGTTGTCCTCATTGGCACGAATGCTTGTGGCAGCCTGGACGGCTTCCAGGGCAAATCTGGCTACCTGAGCGGCATGATCATGCTGGGGATGTCGCAAGTTCCCCACAACCATGTACGCATCGCCTATTGTCTCCACCTTGAACAGGTTGTACTTGGATGTCAGGCTGTCCAAGGCACAGTACAAGCGATCCAACATGACCATCACCTGCATCAACAGCACGTCTGGACCAAGCAACCAGCGTCAGCAGACATTCACACCATGCACATCACATGGCTTTGATGCACAAAGAGAAGGCACGATGTAACAAAGCCTGTTTCAGTCGTTCGTCTGGCATGTACCATGCTGCATTCGCCACGCTGAGTTGATGTTGGTGAGCAGTCAGGACTAGGCGGTGCGAATTGGCAGAAGGCTCGCACATGTGCTGAGGTTGATGTGCTGAGATGTTGAGCAGGACAAGCATTTGGTTCGATACGAAGCCAGACCAATTTCCAAACATGCAGGGCTTCAAGCCTACATCGCTGTGTTTTACTGCAACCAGACATGCAATGGGGAAGACTTCAGAGAGCATGCAGCCACCAGCAACCCACACCCGGCTCTGCAGGAGTGGCAGCAAGTGTTGAGATGCTTCTGCCAAAAGCCCTGGGCAGCCCGGTATAATACTTGGCTTCTCATTAAATTGACGCCGAAAGGCGTAGTCTTTTCTTTTCTTTTCTTCTGCCAAAAGAGACTTACCTGCTGCGGCTGCATCTGACTGGACAGGGAGGTGAAGCCCACAATGTCACTGAAGAAGATAGTGACACAGTCGTAAGACTCTGGCTCCACTGGCCGCCCCTCCCTCAAGGCTGCTGACACCTGCAACCCACACTCAACGTGACAGACGGGTGTTGTTCAGTGGTATGTGCATGACGCTGACTTTGAGGGGTGCTATGACGGGTGCTGAGTGGGACCTTCTGGCAAGGACACAAGGAAATGCTAAGGCAGTGACAGCTGCTGGTCACAGCGTTGGAGTGAAGAGTCTTTGGCTGCGCTGATGACTGCACGCTTGGACTGATTTTACCAAGATGAGTCAATTTTGGATTGCGTTTTCGTGAGGTTGCTAAGAAAACAGGACAGATTCATGTCAGCAAGGACAGGGTGAAGAATGTCAAAGCATGCAGCTGCCCTTTGTAACAATCATGTGACAATCATGATACACCTGTGTCAAAGGAGTGCAAAGCTTGCCTGGTGCACTAGTTCAGAGTGTGTTAGTGACAACACATGATCAAGGTGTGGCGCAAAAGGGCATGAGGATGTACCTTGGGTGGCAAAATCTGATCCAGCAGAGCGCGCTCCTTCAGATGCTTGGCCCGCAGTGCATCATCTGCAGAGCACTGGAAGGTCTCTGAAGCAAAGCGAGCCAGTCTTTGCTGGATGGTGGGGAAGTCGGGCCTGTGGCCAGCATCCTGCAGCACCCAGCAAAATTACAGACAAGCCATTGATGCACATTGCAGGCCAGAAAGCAGCAGAGTGCAGAGTCACAAGAGCCGATGCCCCCTCATGGGGTAGGGCCTTAGCCTCAGCAGGACTTGTAATTCTATGCAGGCAACCATCAATTTAGCCTTGTACAATAGGCCTATCATGACTAAATTAAAGCAGCAGAGCGGCGATGACAGAGGGACTGTATGAGGTTTTTGTGTGCTACAAACACATATGCACTTTTGCGAAGAGTCTATGGATGTGAAAAAGCAAGGGTACTGTGGCTCTGGCACAACTTTGACAACTGCCAAAGACAGCAGGATCTCACCGGATGCCAGCAGTCCTTCATGAGGGCAACCAGCTGGGGGTTGGGTACCCTGCCATGCAGCCCAATCAGCTGGGGTCTCTTGGCCAGCTTGCGGTGCTTGTCTGCTATTGCAAGCAACACCTCCTGCAGCATTGCAGCAGGCACAGGATCAGCACATCCATGGTATATTAATGTTAATAATAAATAAATAATAATGATAAAACTGATAATAATAACGCTTTCCAGCTCATGAGGAGCCAGGTACGTGCGAGACAAGTCTTGTCTATATCCTTGCACAGCAATTTGCTCGGGTGTCATTACGCAGCAAACAGTCGGACAATGCACACATGCAGTACACCGATGCCATCATGCCGTGCTGGCATCATGCATTCAGTGATGTTACCTGACATCTGATGTCATCACCCAATGCTGAAACCCCAGGGAACTAGGGACAGAAACAACACCAGAAGCTTGTAAACACAAAGGGCAGGCACAACATGGACATCACCACAGCAGCATGCTGTATGATCCGTTGCGTTATTTGTCAGTTGTCTCAAGGCTGATATGGACCTCACCTCTATATTCTCCTTCTCAAAAGGCTCCCTTCTGTACAGAATCTCATACATGAGCATGCCATAGGCATACACATCTGTGGCTTTGCTGGGAGGCTCCCCCCTGTGCAGCTCTGGGGCCCTCCAGTAGGGGGCCTTGTACCCCCTCCTGTACATTAGCATGTCTGTCTCTTCTTGCCCCTGCAGCATCCACAGGACAATTCAAGTCACATCGGCACATTACTCATCCAGCCTCTGAAGTCGGTAAAGAAGATGAGATGCATTCAGAAGATTAGCTCGTCATTGCTTCTGGCGTTTTAGACCATGGCAGGCTCCATGTGCAATCAAGCTAGCCTGAGCCATGACAGTGAACAACACATCTAGTGCTGCATGGGAGGTTGACTATTAGTGATAACAGCAATAATAACAATAAAAAACAACGACAATATGCTTTCCAGCTCATGATGCACTAGGTGTGTGCAGGACAAGTCTTGTCTCTCCAGAGCAGCCTGTTTTATGCATCCCTGTAAGGCCTGCTAGTACAACAATTGTGACAAGCACGCAATAAGGAGTTTGACTGCATACTGCTTGCAGCTGGAAGTGCATCCCTGTAAGGCCTGCTAGTACGACGGTTATGACAGGCACATAACAAGGAGGTTGACGGCACACTGCTTGCATCCCTGTAAGGCCTGCTAGTACGAGGGTTGTGACATTCACACAACAAAGAGGATGACTGCATACTGCTTGCAGCTGGAAGTGCAAGGCCTACTGACACGACAATTATGACAATCACATGATAGGGAGGTTGACTGCATACTGCTTGCAGCTGGAAGTGCATGAGCTGCGCCCGGTAGTTGGAGTCCAGCAGGATCCTGTTGGGCGTGAGCTCCTCATCCTGGCTGGGAGTCTTGGAGAAGTGCAGGAACTTCATGCCCATTGCCACGTCCTTCAGGATGGTGACCACCATTTCATTGTCCATCTCTACAGTCTCATTGTGGATGACGCTGCTCAAGGCACCCCTCTCTGGACACACCAGCACCTGAAAGGAGCATTGTGCATGTGACATTTGGCCTGCACTGATTGGTGCATTAGCTTGTATGAAGAAAAGTACAAAGAAAAGACTACGCCTTTCGGCATCAATCTAATGAGAAGCCAAGTATTATACCCGGCTGCCCATCAGCCTGTACCTTATAGCTCGGGCTCAAAAGTACACCAGCACAGCTCAAGCTGCAGTCCCTGCTGTTCCAGTTGGCAGACCACGTGTTGTAAGGCAGAGCGCTGTGGACAAGGGAGAGTGCATTGTACAGATGCATTGCAACTGCACCAGTCTGGTTGTCTCAGATTGCATGGAGCTATGACTGTTGCTTTGCCTGAACATTGCACGCATGTTGTCACCACCAGGGCCGCTGTGCTCTATAACGCTTCATGACTTTGAGCAGTGTCTCTAACACCCAACTTGAAATTTCAAAACGATAAGAAATGATGCGCACAGCAGAACCTTGTTTACAATGGTTTACCATGAGAGGGTCCTCAGTGACAGGCTCTGTAGCCACCCCCATGACAGTGGCAATGTTTGGATGCCTGAGCTGCATCCTCTGAGCAATCTCGTTCATTGCCTGCACGGTCACAGCATTTGACACTCCAGCCAAGCTCAACAGCCAATATGTATATTTCATTGTTACAGTGTGTGTCATGTAATGTATTTGGGTGTGCATAGCAGTAAAAGCATGCACCATACGCCGCTAGCTTGTATGTCACTCACAAGCAGCATGCAGATGCGCCAGGGTAGGACCAGCATGCACAACCATTGTGCTGTCGCGATGTTCTGTGCTGATCCTGATGTCTGTGCTGATCCCGTGCTTCTGCTGATCCTGTTTTCTGCTGATCCTGCAATGTTGTGTGCTTCAGCAGCAATAGCAAGCAATGGCTCCAGACAGGTGCACAGGCATACAAGAGATAGCATGGCATTGCAAGTTACCCTGCGCCTGGCATCTCGTAAGGAAGCAGCATCGCCCCAAGGCAGGTTGTTGCTCAGAAAGCACTGCAGTTGGGCCCAAGCTGTTTTCAGCCGGCTTCTGGCCCCTGCACGCGTCCTGCTTGCGGTGGGCATGATGGTTGCCTCAGCTGATCCAGGCACCTTGCCAGACCACACCTGTTGCACTCAACACACTCAACAGGCATGAGGCGTCAGTGTGGCACAGTGTTCACAACCTCAGTGGCATGATAGCAGCACTGTGCTGAACGACATCAGGCTTCAGATCATTTCCGCTCCTGCTCATGATGAGTACATCTGGATGGCACTGATGGCATGACGTCGGGAGGTCCTTCAGTGCCAATCAAGAGACATGGGCATGTGTCCATCCACAACTTACGAATGCCGCTCTGGTGGCAGCGATGCAGTATGCAAAGTCGGTGTTGTTTGCGGTTGTCTTCACAACATACACATTCTGACCAAGAGCTGAAACCTGCAAGTTGTCGGAAACCAGCTCAAGAATAATGTTCCTTCTGCGCTGAGCCCTGGTTGGCGAGGGTGAGGCCTGCATCTGAGAAGTGGTGCTTTTGGTCCTTGCAAGATACGCTGCGCCGGCCCCAAAGTCCAAGCTCTTCTTCGAGTTCACCTCAAAGTCAAAGGCTGAAGGGTAAGCAGGGTTGCTAGGGGCCAGCAGGCGTTTCACAGACACAGCCACGCCACAGAAGGTGCCCTTGAGGATCAAGCCATGTGCTCCCTCGCCGAGCACCTCAGAGTGAGTGCCGATATGTAGCTCAGAGTAGGCGATGGCGTTGGGTATGCTGGAGTTGGTTCTGTGCTTCCTGATGGTGTAGAAGCAGACTAGCAGGATGGCGACCACTATGAGACTGGGGATGACAGTGAGGATGACTGCAAAGCCGCTGACCCTGAGGCCTCCGAAAGCAGAGGCTGCCGCTGATGGTGGCTGTGCCACACAGGGACTGCAGAAGCAGCCGTAGCCCTGCAGTGCAGCTAACCAGCTGAGGTTTGGCAACAAATAATAATCATAATAATAACTTCAATATTGATATTAATATTAATATTAATATTATTATTAAAAATGATAATACTGCTATTAATAACAATAACAATAATAATAATGATGATATTAATAATGATCATGATAATGATAATAATAATGATGAATGATGACAACAATGACAACAATCTGAACACTCCGGCTCGTGATGAGCTAGGTACGTGCAGGACAGGTCTCATCTTTCCTGAGCAGTCTGTCTTGAGCATTCTCTGAAAGGCCTACTAACACAACCATGTTGATAGTTTGGTAATGCAACATTCAATGGGCTGCCACAGTTGACCCCTGTATTGATGTGTGCATGCCCACCAAAGGGCCACATCATTACGGTGTTTGTCTGTGAGTGTCAGGCACAGGCTGATCAGGGGCAGTGCACTTTGGGAGTTGCTTGCCTCAGGGCAGCTCAAGCCCTCACGAGCGCACTGCATCCTGAGCTGGTCCAAGGGCAGCTTGATCTGCCCTGCCGCACATGTGATCAGATCCTCTATTTCATTGGACCTCAAGCAGCTGCCGTTCTTCAGCAGGCCAATGTCTTGCTGCAGCGTCCTGACTGTGTTGTAAGAGTAGGGGGTTGTCCAGCCTGCATACCCACCTGCCTGAGCTGGGTAGTCATTCCTGTCAATCCTGCAACACCAGAAGTGGTCGGCAATGAGGGCAAAATGCTGCTGCCAGATTGCAGCATCTAGCGAGTTTTACCACAGAAGCAGCATGGCAACATCTCAACATGTGCTTGCCTCCGTCGCTGCTGCCAGATGCACAAGACACAGACATAAACATATTGAAAACACACAGCAGACAGGCTGCACCCAGCGCATATAACGCAGGCAGCAGGACATGAGATGTGCTCCACATGTCTTCAACAGCGTATGTACATGACAACAGCATCCTGGTTAACTATGCAACATATTGATGTCCACCATTGCAATCAGATGTAGTAGATGTCAGCAGCAGGCAAACCTGAACAGGGCTTCTGTGATGGCTTTGCGCAGTCCATAGTCCACGTGCGGAAGGCAGTCGAATGAGTACTCAGGGAAAAGGCCCAGAGGGGCTGTGACAGGCCAAGGGTACCCTGCTATGTAGGTCTGCACCGAAGGCTTCTTTGTCAGTTGGAATTTGGCACCACAACATTGAGCAAAGATAAACACTGGTACGACATCAATGCAGGCTGAAAGAGATGTGTGATGGCAAGCATGTTGACTGCTGCATTGTCTGATGCTAACAGACTATGCAGCTGTATATCTTCAATGATGAACTGACACAAGTCGTCATATGCAGTCGCGTTTGGTAGTGGATGCTTGTTGAGAGCGTTATCGTCATGACTTGCATGGAATAATCACATTGCAGGTGTGCCTCAACGCACGCAAGACCTACACCACAATGCAAAGTGATATGCATCTACCAGCATGAGATGGGTAGTGAGATGATGAATGCAATAACATAACTACCGTGCAAAGCAACAGTGACAGGCTGTTGCACCTGTGCCAAGACTTTGAACGATGACACTGTCACAAGCCCTTGAGTTTGCATACTCTCCAGCAGGTCAGCTCTTACAAAGATGATATCTGCTAAACCATCAAGCAGGTCATCAACGCCTTGCTCAATGTTTTGCAGATAAAGCACCTGCAGCAATTTGACTTTGAAAGCTTGCAGTGAGGTCTTTGGGACTTGCATTTGGAAAGGTTGCATTGAGAGTCACAGCTGTGTGGGAACAATACACTGAGGGGCATTCAGAGCTGCAAGCCTGACTAGGTGTGTGCATGCTTGCCTGCTTAGCTGACACAAATAGATCAATCCCAGCACTTTGCAGTGCATACACCTGAGCCTCCCATCCGGCGACCAAAGACAATGACCCAATCTCCACCTGCAATCACGCACTCATGTCTTCACAGACGTGTTTGTTTCCGAGCCTGTTGTGCTAATGTGCGCATGACCAGCTGTGTACTGACATGCGTCTGATGAACAGGGCATCAAGCATAACAGCACTTGTCTGCCAGGATGCTCTGCTGCCCTTGGCATGGCACGCTCATGCTTAGCAACATAATTGCAGCAGCAACTGAACATTGCAAAGAAGCCATCATGTTGGAGTATATTTGCACAAAGCAAATGTGCTTCACAATCCATAGTCTATTGCAGGCTTGACTGCAAGCTTGCATGCATTAGCTCACTGTTTTGTCAACAACATCTTGAAGGGTGTTGATGTCTGTCCGGTTGGCCAGTGTTATCATGGCTGCGCCATATGAAACTGCATCTGCATTGGCTTGCCAGCTGATCAGAGAAGCCATAGAGGCAACCTGATATTGTTCCTGAGGCATGCAGATGACAGCCTTGCAGTCCCGAAGCTCATGGTATTTCCCGGTAAAACGGCAGCAAGATTGTGGCATGCCAGGGCTATCCATTACATGCCATGCTGAATCAAGCAAACAGCAAGCTGAAGCAGAATACAGCAGGTCAACTAAGCATTGTTGAATGCCATATTGCACCACACAGGGCATTACGGCTGCAGGTGTTGCTGCAGGCAAGCACTGTAAGCTGGTACAGCAGGTAAGTGAGGCTGACCTCCAAGCAGACATGCATGCCTGAGTTGGCATAGACGAGATCTATCGTTGCATTTCCAACTGCCTCGTAGACCGCAGTCTCAGTGAGCAGCGGTACTATTGTGAATGTACAGTTGAACTGAGGGTACAGCTCAGTGGCAAGATACTGCTCAAAAGTGGCATTCCAAGCCGTGTATGCTGCTTGTGGTCCGTAGATTGCATATATGCCGACTGTGACATTGCATCCTGCAGCTTCCTGAGCAACACAGAAATCTTTGAACAATGCCCTCAGTGAAAGTGGTGAGATAAAGTTGTTGTATGCAAAATAATGTCGCGTACGTGGCTCGGGATCAGCATATGGCAGCTATGTTAGTGACAAGACCGTACCTGTGAACTGGCAGGTACAACCGCTAAAAGCACAAGCAGAACTGCTTGTAAGGCATTAAACCCTCTGGCTTGTAAGTCCATACACTTTGTCCCTGCCCAGCTCAGCAGGCAACGAACCAAGCTGACATCGGAATGTGGCTGGCCGCCGAGTCAACTCCGGAGGGCAAACTCTGAGCGGTGCTGTTATAGTTCTGACACGACCAGCGTATTAGTACACCGCACTGCCCCGCTCCACGTTTCGGCCCCAAGTGCGGTATCGGCTGCTGGACAACTTGGAAATACTAGGTGTTACCGAAGGCATACGATTGTCCTTCGGCACGGGCGCCCGTCGCCGCAGACTACCTCAGTTCAAGCGTGTGACACACAGTGCTGCGATTATCAGTACGGATTTCGGGTAATAAACACCCGGAAGAAGGCATGAGTCATATCGTACCTCAATGAGCCCTTATGATCGTACCTTTTGTCGTCCGTGATTGAGCTCGGCGACATTTGCAGCATCAGGTCACAGAGTTGATTGATCTGCGCTCTGTGTTGTCGTCATGATCTTCCAGATTAACAATTTGATACGTATCCTTCATGGCAGCAACGGCCGCTGAGCCATGCCTCCACATAGCCAGGGACGCTCTTTCTGTTCTGAGCTTTGGTCATGGTCAATGTAGGCCTGAGAGCTTACATATGGCATCAGAAACCAGTTGAGGAGCAGATTGCACGTGAGGTGACTTGTAACATCATGCTCTCTCGAAGGCTTGTGGCAGTGATCATAAAATTATGCACTAAATGCAAACATGATTCTGCAGTTCTGGACTCTCAACCATTCAACCTATCATGGATACCGAGACTACGTCAGGTGAGGGTTTTGGCAAGACAGAAACAGCCTTTTGAAGTCCACAGTAGCCTTATTGACTTTGCGCTACCTTACAGTAAGTGCAAAGAGCATGGATTTCCAGAGCAGCAGGTACTGCAAGTGCAGAGGCGACCATCCAGTGCTGGAGGGCCTAGCGTTGCTGCTTCTGAGGTGATTTTATTTCCAAGACTTGTCAGTCAAGACGTTTCACAATGGCTATCTCTGCTACCACTCTCTCTCTCTCTGTCTGAATACCGTTTCCAACTTGTGCAGTACTCTGTTTCATCCATGGCCAGCCTGACGAGTCAGGTCCCAACAGCCTACTCATTTGCAGGTATGTGTCGTGTGTAGTCATGCAGCATGCTTGCAAGCTTCGCTTCACCTAAGCCAAAGCAACGTGCGAAGTCAGGGCTTGTTTGAAGCAGCTGCTTAGGCTGATGCATGCAGGTCTGTCAAGTTGCTATATGGATTGCAGTCATGCATGACCTTTTTGTAAGTCCCTTTTCTATTCTCATTCTGGACAGCCGCACCATCACAGTTTGCCATCATCTGCACTGTTCAATGGTAGAACATGTTTGATGTAAGGGTGCTGCAGTGCAGGTATGCAACACATATTGGAGGACAATGAGGTGCGGGTGACTGTGCTCAAGTTTGGGAACCTTAGCTCGGATCTGTTGGCATACGGCAGCCAAGATGGTGTTGTCAGAGTTGCTGGGCTTGGTCAAACATGTACCGTGCATCATGTAAGTCAGGTCATGGCTCTATGATAATGAGCCGCATGCATTGGCTATGTATATGCTGCACTCAGAGACAGTTTGCATGCAGCTACGATTAGACAACGCTGCTTGAGAGTGACTCCACATAGAACATGTGCGTTGGTCTATGGTAAGCAATGCCAGCAACCTTACTGCAGATTGTCCGCTTCGCATTGCACCAGCATGGCTTATGGTCAACAGACAGCATGTGAAACCCTGTTGGCCACACAGGTTTTGAAGCAGCATCAGCGAGCCATCAGCGACTTGGACTGGTCCCTTGATAACACATTCCTGCTGTCTGCTGGATTGGAAGGGAGCGTGACCATGTGGATGGCAGCTACTGGGCAGCTGCTGCGTATCTTCCTGACGATGTCCCCAGCCTGTTGTGCCAAATTTCACTTGGTGAATCAGAATCTGATCATAGCTGGAACAGAATCAGGTGTTCTTCAGGTGTTCAACTGCAGCACAGGTATGCACGTCATTTTGAGAACACATGGTTGTCAGTATCAAAGGCAGGTTTGCATGCCCCAATTCCTGTTGTGCCTGGTCCTGCCAAGACCAATTTACATCACCACTTCGACCTCAGTGTCACCTTGCAATCATGTTGCAACTGGTCAGTGTTAGATAGTACACAGTATGGGCATCGTACCCAATGAGACATGCGTGTCAAGCCTTGTTTGATGTCGTTGCACACCATCTTGCTTGGTGGTCTGACCTGCAGGCAAATTGGCATTGACTCAAGCTCTTACAGGGTCTGGCAACATATCTGGGTTGAGCTGTTCAGCCATGGCAGTCAGCAACAACCTGTTATATGTTGCTGACAACAGAGGCTGCATATACACATTGCGCTGTGACATCAAAAATGGCATGCTTCAGGTGATTCTTGCATCCCTTATGCTGCCATGGTGTCTTTGTCCCTGACCGCAGCTTTCATTCAAAAGGCACAATCAAGCTTGCACCTGCACTCAACTTATTGCATGTGCTGTAACTCTGCTGCTTGGCGGTGAAGCAAGCCTGTAATGTGCAGAGGTGGTCACATGTTGCAGACAGAACAAGCGCTCACTTGTCGCCATCACTTTGTAGCCTGTTTTCTGTTCTGAGCAGCATGCATGGGTTTGGTCACTTTTCCAACACAAACCTAGGTGACATGCAGTCCTTGGTCCTGCTCACACGCACACCAGCACCAAGTGGCAAGCTGTCGGACACAGCCAGCTTGGTGTACTCCCCTTACTCCAGCACAGCGCGGGGCCAAGCCCTCTTGATGTCTAGTCTGGACGGTTCTGTCTCCTTGTTCAAGCTGGCAGACGCCGCCGTGAGTCCGCGGCACTCTTTGTTTGTTGCATGGCACAGATCCTTGCATGGTCTTACTGTCACAAAGAACACAATGCTGTCTGAAAGGAGTGTTATTTCTGACATTGTGATGGTCGCCTCAGTATGAATTGTTCATGCCTATCAGCTGCAGCCAGGTATGTTGTTGTGGGTCAATGCTGTGACTGTTGTGTAAATGCTGCTAGACTGCATGCTGAGGTGGATGCTGAAAACAATGCACTGAACAGGTCTCATTCACGACACACAACACATTGACAACACCCAGCAGAATGCAGGCTGGAAGGCTGGAACTAGTCAGCAACTGTGAGGTGCCCAGAGCTGCTCGCAAGATACGTGCAACGTTCTGCCCCAAGGTGCACATTACAGAACCAGAGTATATTGTCATGGGTGGAGAAGACACCAGCGTGTACATCTATGACATCTCCAAGCCTTCACAGGGCCCTGTGGTGGTCAATCAGCTCCAGGTAAGTGCTGAATTGGTGACAGCACATGCTGGGTTGGACTGAGCACACCTCCCTGTCGTGTATTGCCTGTGTATAGGATGTGACATTCCCAAGGTCAGATAGGCTGGGTCTGACATTTTGCAAATGTGCATCGCACCAATGACTCATACAGCCAGGCAGATTGCATCAGTACTTTTGTGGGTATTTCAGGCAACTCTATTGAATCAACTTAGTACTGAGAACTTGACAGATGTGCTGTAAGCTAAAACGCATTGATCATTGTGCAGGGTCACATGGCTCCAGTGGTGGATGTTTCATGGAGTTACAATGAGGCGTTGCTAGCTTCTTGTGACTGTGATGGAGCAGTGATTGTGTGGAAGCGGGAGCAATCCCACTGACTGCTTCTTGTTGGTTCAAATGTTGTGTGGCACAAATGTACATGTGTAGTACTGGTACGGTGGAATCCGATCTTTTGATCACTAGAGCCTTCCCATTGCAGCATGGGTATTGCAGGTTCAAGCGAGCGATGCTGCACAACTATCCAATGGTGTCTTCATAGCAGTCTTCTGTTCTTGACCTTCTCGACAGCGTTTGGAGGTCAAATTCAGCTTACATGCACTAGAAATCTTATGATGCTGACCAGCTCTGACATAACACTCAGTGACTGACACATTGCAACGTCAGCGCATCCACTCGCAGCACGTTCACTCGCAAGTGTAAGACATTGTTGGACCTCTATGGTGCATGTCCTTAGATTGTACAGGCTGTTGCTGAGCGCTGTTGCTGCACATTTATGGATCGTTACTGCAGTGACTGTGACACGTATGATCCAGGTACTTTGCCTGGCTTTGCATATTGCATATCATGGTACCGATTTACTGGACATGCGACAGCTCGATTCCCAGTCAGGCTTCGTGCCTAATCAGGCCTGTAATCAGGCTATGTCGTACAAGGCAACTTGCTCATCGCGACTAGGATGTTCTCTCTCTACGCGCTGACCATTCATTGGCTTGTTGAGGATCTCAAAACATATGCAAGAGGTGTTTCGCTTCCACTTGCACCGCGCACGCTGATGGCCAAGTGAACGGAGAGAGGTGTTCCGTTTTCGTTAATGGCCAAGTACCGCTTATTGAGCTGTCTGGTGGCCTTGAGCATTGCTGCTCCGGCAATCGCGGTATGGACCGATTGTGACCGTGTTCCGTTCGAGCAATACAAACAAGCAGCTCCAGTGTTGCCCGCCATGATCCACTAACACTGCCTACCTGACCCGTTGACCGGTTGTGCTGCTTTGCAGCAAAATACCACATGCAACTTGAAGGTCTCTGTCCAGTCCCCTTATGGCTATGCCATCACGATGGAGGTCTGGAATGCAACATTTGCCCAGTATCTGACAGAGCAGCTACAGGGAGTCCTGAACTGCAGCTTCGAGCTTGCGATACTGCCCACCCCTGATGCTGCATATGGTGCCGTGGAGAATAATCAAACAGATTTTCTGGTTGTTAGTGCTGGACTGATGCAGTGCATACAGGTAGGTGTCTGAAGGAATTTGAGCGCATGTACAAGTCTCTTGCAGCAGCAAATCATAGCAGGTCAAATGCAGGTGGTGACTGGTATTGCACCAGTGGCATCGCTTGTCAACTGGGTTGGAGGTGAAGTGACGTATGTGTATGGAGGATGTGTGTATGTCCTCGCAAACAGGACAAACATCACCTCCTTGAGAGATCTAGTGGACATGAAGGTACAAGCTCAATGATTTTGCATCTGTGCTGAGCATGTGCTTGATGGCCAACATTCACTACATGTTGCTGGCGTTGAAGCACACTGGACTACATGTGTTGTGCGTTGCCCAGCTGCATATTCCTGATCATTGCTCCCAAGGACTGTAAACTCACACCTCTTGACAGGCAGCTGTGAAACACAGCAAAGCTGACCATATCATTGCTTGTATTGCTTACAGATTGCCTTGGGCCCATTCAGCGATTTGCCTGCTTTTGAAATTCAGACCATAGCACAAAATCATGATGGGATCAGCATGCTTGGACAAGCTTCCCAGGTGAGCAAAATGTTGCTGCGGAGGTGCACGAGTTGTGCTGGAAAAGGGTTCCCTATGCTCACATGTTCTTTTATCAATGCTTTTTGTGCGTGTGTGAAGCAGTCATTCATCCACAAAGGTCCTGGTGCCTGAGTGCAACTGCACTGCATGTCAGCAAAATACATTCCAGCTATCAGAGCATTTCATAAGTGCATCTGTCTGCTTATGTGTGAATCTTGACAATGATCTCTTTGCTTCAGCTCAAATGTGCTGTACAACGCTACAAAATTATGCTGAGCTGTATGGCACTTTTCTGTCAAGCCTTGCATCAGATTCTTTTGAATCCATTGATGCACTCCAGTGTCCTCCCTCATGCCATGCAGATACTCTTCAATCATAACAGCCAGCAAGGGATTCTGGATTTGCTGGATGGAATTGTGGATGTTGCCATAGCTAGGGCTGACATCCTGTCAGACATGCAGACATCCGGACTCATCCAGAGCATGGACCTTTTCAAATGCATCACAGCGGTGTGCTTTTTCTCAGCACTCACTCCTCTGCCCGTGCGTCTGTTTGTATGCATGCAAGCTGTGCATCAGTCAACATGCATCAGCAGGGTATTGGTGGGACCAGCTGCTGAAAAGCATACTGGCATGGCTTGCTCTGCACATACATCTCAGCGTCACTTTGTCACTTCCATGGGCGGCTGCTTGAATGCTGCCAATGCTTGTGCCCAGCCTTCTCCACATTTTGTAGAGAAGAAAGATAACGAAAAGACTACGCCTTTCGGCGTCAATTTAATGAGAAGCCAAGTGTTATACCAGGCTGCCAGGTCCACAGCTTGTACTGTCAGCACTTTGTGCAGTTGAGATTAGCTCACCGTCTGGGTGCACATGGGGTCATAAGGCAGCACTACATGGTTGAGACCATCTGAGTGAATTTTGCTGCGTGTGGGCTTCTCAAATCACTAGGAGACAGGCACATGTCAACTGAATGAACTTTGCAATGCAAAATTTGCATGTGGGCCTCTTGAGTCAGTGGAAGACAGGCACATGTCAACTGAATGAACTTTGCATTTGGGCCTTTTAAGTGACTAGGAGACAGGCACATGTCAAATGAGGCTGTGCAGACAAAAGTGCAACACCTGAGTACACAAGATGAGGCTGCACAGGGCCTATACTCAGAATCTATGTTGGTCAATTTCCACCTGCTGGCAATCTGTCGACCCATCAGACAGAATTGCTAGCTGGGTCACAGGGTAGAGGGTCAGGGATGGTGCCAGGGTACCCCTTTCCCATGACAACCTCTGAATGGCCTGAGCAGGCTCTGGCTGCCCATCCCAACCTGGATCAGAACATTCGAAAGGCAGTGGCTGAGGCTCTCTTCAGGTCAGTGGAACTACTTGTCTGTATCTGTTCCCTTGTGTCCCCATTGTATCTTTGTGCATGTGACTTCCAGGAGCTTCTGTGCATGGGCCACAGGGGTTTCCAGTGTCGAGACATGTGCACAAGGTCCATGTGTCTTCTGAGACGACGTTGCACTCTTGTGCCCTGTCACTCCGTCACAACCCTTCCCATTACATGACACATGTGTGTCTAACAGGCACGCAGATCACCGTAATCTCTAACTCCTTGCAATAAAGACACCTTAAAACAGACCCCACCACCTCAAATGTATGACGCATGAAAACAATGCATAAGGTGCTTTCGTTCCCTTGTATACCTCAGCATTGCCAAAGCTGCCAACATCATGTTGCTGCTACAGCATCACACAGGACTCATACCCAGCCATAGCAGGAGACTACAGCACATGGGTGCCGCCGTACTCCTACGCCTCCATGGATCAACTAGAGGAGAATGTGGGGTATAAGGTGAATGGCACATGCCTGAGGAATGCCACGCTGCAGCAGCTGTTGGTGTGCCCAGCCGGCCAGGAAAGCCTGCCTGCCGATGAGCTGGCAGACCACTGCCAGGTCCTCAATGTCACCTGTCCTGCGGTAAGCACCACACCACCTCTCAGACAGAGGCAATCTTTTGTGCAATTTGGTGCTTGGGTCATCTGCTGCTTGAAAGCATGAGCTCACAAATGTATGTAATGTATGTACGGTATGTATATCGTCCAGAACCATGTACATGTGACTGTATGAAGTGTGCAATGAGTGTGCATAGTGCAGAACTATGTTGTAATGTAGTGCGTTATTTGTGGTTGACGTCCTGGGGACCAACTATTCGCCAACAGACAGTTTTCTGTTGTTATGGTTTCAGTAAGACAACGTGTGTGTGTGGGTGGGGGGGGTGGGTGGTATATAATGTGCACTTAGTTCTGAGCTCATGTCTCCAGCAGCGGATGGCATACATGAGACAATTGATGCATGCCTAGATCAGCAAAGTCTCAAATGCTAGGGATGTTTTGTGTCCCCTGCACCTTGTTCCTCATGTAACCGATGCAATCGGCTGTGGTTTCTGTGCTTATGCTCCATTACTGTGAAATGTCTCCTATTGCCCTCAGATGTCCACAAAGCCTGGGGATCACAATGCGCTGTGATGTATGTCACGGCTGTTGATAGCACACGAACTCTATTCCAACCTTGGATGACACCCTTCTAGGTCATGCATAAGGAAAGCCTGTGTTGACCGCTT
>JAABUP010001762.1_pt1 | contig 44351 bp, 53 predicted proteins | sample 5559201 | NCBI WGS metagenome assembly JAABUP01 (sample SAMN10711887, study PRJNA513373) | rock metagenome | isolation source: Antarctica rocks | place: Antarctica
AATTATAGAAGCTACCTTTAATAATATTATTAATCTTAATATAGTATAATATAAAAAGGTTAAGTTTAAAAAATATTAAGCTAATATTAATAAATAGAAGTCCTTAATATTTAAGATATCTTTTTAAAATTTAACCAGGGGACGGCGAAAAGGCTGCCGTTTCCGGCAGGTTCGGACGCCGCTTTTGACAGCCTTTTGGCCAGATCCCATACCGCCCTATCTGCCCGCCCCCTCCAAACGCAAGGATCCCAATGCACCCCACCGCCCTAACTCTTTCCCGTGCCTGCATGAACATGGCTATCAAAAACCGCCTCGCTCAGCTCGGCGCTTCGATCCATGTATTTATCTCGAGGCCCCCCCTCTCTCCCTCCACCTAATATGTCCAAAACTGGTCCTACTGCGACGACTCCAGAACTGGCTGCTTCGCTCAGCCACCCTCCTTGTCCTAACGACCCTAGACTGTGCTTCTCTGCTCCTCGCCTCTTCCTCTCTCATCCTCCTTTCACAGTCTCGCCTCTGTCCTCATTTCTGATATCCCTCCTCCACCACCTACCGTCCATATATATCGACACTATGGGCCGCCGAAGGCATGGCAAAGCTATGGAACAGACGACAGGACGCTCAGCGGAATACTACAAGGAGATGGAAGCTGAACTAGACATTTTGACTCTTACTCAACGAGTTTACAAGCAGAATACTGAAGATCTGCAGAGCTGGATCAAATACCTGTGGGACCAGTAAGGAGATCTCTCTTGCCTTCAGTAGACTGAGGCGATCTGATGGATATCGACAGATACTGCACATTCACCGAGAAAGACCCTCTCATCACCATCAAAGAGGTTTCGATCAATGTCCTCTACGTCTTCTTTGACTGGTTACTCCTCGTTCGAAAGGACACCTTGGGTGCAGCCAGCACTCTGCAAACATATTGGAATGTGTTTTGCTTAGTGCGAAAGAAAGTAACAGGCTGTCAGGAGATCGATCCACTTGTCAAGAGCCAGATGCAAGGGGTACGCAAACTCCTTCATATATCTATCCTTCGCTAACAGGGAGCAGGTGAGGCAGCAGCTGGCGATCAAACATGGGCTACGGACGGAGAAAAAGAAGAAGCCGATCATGCGTGCCGAGGACGAGTTCGAGCTCCTCAAGACGCTGTATCTCTCCTCCGAGATGACCTTTAACCACGAGCGGCACCGCGTGCAGCTGGCCTTAATTATGCAACTCGCAGGAATCACTGGTAACCGACCTGCCGCTCTCTTGGCGGTCTGCTACCGACATATCAAAGTCACATTGCTTCCGGATCCCTATGGAGGAGAGCGGCCTCGAGTGTTAGTGGAAATCCTATACAAGTATACCAAGGGCTACCTCGGCGAGAAAGACGGGTCCGTGCTTCCCTCTCTTACCCATTTGCTGCTGTATCTTGGCTAACGGTGGTGGCAGGAATGAATTCGGCATTCCAGATGTACCGAATGAGCCGTGCTTGCTACTCTGTCCTCACATCACTATGCTCGCGTTGATCTTTGCCGACTACGCCTTCGCTGCCCCCGAACTGACTACTGCGGAGCAACTATTCCGTCTGCGCATTCCCGCAGGACAGAAACAGCTAGAGCTGCCTCTCAAGGAGGAGATACAGGCGACTCCTCTGTTTCGCCGATGCAAAAGCACCATAAACGGGGTCCGAATTTCAGAAGAGGAAGCTCTGGCCGACAGTACGCTCCGCCCGCAGATGATCACCCTTGGGAGTATCACCGGCATGGAGCTTCCCACTGGTCCATATACCTTTCGACGTGGCAACGGCGAAGCTCTCGACAACAGCAGTGAGTGGCACATGGATATTTTCTTTATTTTTTGTTAACAGGTATACAGGCTTCATCACTGAATCGCAACGGAATCTGGTCCTGCAACATCACAACTCCAGCGTCTTCCAAAAGAACTACGCCTCGAGGTACATGCCCGATACTCACGCCGCCTACCGCGGCTTGGAGCCCCAAACCGCGTTGATGCGAGCCGCCAGTGGGATGAGTCGCACGATTGATCGACGACGGCCGAGGAGACTCACTGCCGCCCAACAAGCAGAGGTCAACCGTCACCCCGAGGTGAGGCTTCTACGGCGGAGGCTTCAATCGCTAAGGCAGTGGTTCGCAGACCAGAAGAGAACCATTACCAGTATGAAGGGGACTCCCATCTACGATGAGTATCAAGAAGCCTATCGCGCCCTTCGTAATATCCGACGGCGGCATGAGGAGGCGCGTTTGAAAGAGGTCAAAGCGAAGTACAAGACGGAGCAGCCGGTACTCGACATCCAACGACAGCTACGAGGACTGCCGATCGCAGAACAAGATCGGATAGAGGCAGAGGATCACATCTTTGTGGAACGTGTCCGGGTCATTAAAACCCTCTTCACCTTCGCCGCTTCATCTCCCGAAGAGGAATACACACGGCGAGTGCAAGCCATCAATGCTGTGACTGCCCTCTGCAGTTTACAGGAAGGCAGGGGTTTCCGCCGTCGACAGAACTCCGCGTCAGACACTAAGCTCAAGAAAGAGGAAACGCCGCCAACTCTTTCCGAAACCCTCCCGCTCGAATGCAAACCCACCCAATGTATTTTCTGCCTTAGCGACGAAGGACTACCAGCAGAGAAACGCCTGTGGTCTTTCCATAGCCATGGCGACCTGAAAAAGCACTTCGATCGTAAGCACCTCCGCCACCATCCGGAAGATCATCCGATCGCATGCCCCCATCCCAGGTGTAATACTACCTTGACGGGCAAAATGCACTTACAGAACCATGCAGAAGTGGTGCATAAGACCCCCACCTGACCGCGGCTTGAAGCCACAGACCGCCCTGATGCGAACAGCCAGTGGAATGAGTCGTACGATCGATCCTCGACGGCCGAGGAAGCTCAATCTTGCGCAACAAGCGGAGGTTAACCACCACCCGGAGGTGAGGCTTCTGCGTCGGAGGTTAAAATTTCTGCTGTAAACCTTCCAAGACCAGAAGCGTTCGATCGCCAGCGCGAAAGTGACCCCCTTGTACGATCAGTATCGATAAGCCAATCGAGCTCATCGCAATTTACGACGGCGGCAGGAGAAGGCTCTGCTAATAGAGGTCAAAGAGAGGTACAAGAAGGAACAGCCGGTGATCGACATCCAACGCCAACTGAAGGGATTACCGGTCGCAGAACAGGAAAATCTTTAGGCAGCAGAATACGTTTTCGCGGAAAGGGTCCAGGCCATCGACGCGCTCTTCATCTTTGCCACACCATCTACCGAAGAGGAGTGCCAACGGCGGGCAGCAGCCATCAATGCGTTGATCGCCCTCTGCAAGAAGCAGGAAAGCCAAGGCTTCCGTCGCCGCAAAACGGATATCAAGGTCAAAGAGGAGCAGACTTCACCGTCCGTCTCTCCACCGCCGAATCTTTCGAAAACTCTCCCAGTCGTATGCAAAGCCACCCAATGCATCTTCTACCTCGGCGAGGAAGGCCTACCGGCAGCTGAACGCCTGAGGGCTTTCGCCAGTCACGGCGACCTCAAAAAGTACTTCCATCGCAAGCATCTCCGCCACCATCCGGACGGTCAGCCGATAGCATGCCCCTATCCCCGGTGCGACGTTACCTTGACAGGAAAAATGCACTTCCAGAATCATGCAGAAGTGGTGCACAAAACCCCCACGTGACCCTCCCTCGCTTTCGCAGACAGATCGGCTGTTTCTAAGTCCTCTAGAGATTTTTATGAATGCTTCACATTCTGTCCTTGACGATCGAGCTTTGCCGATCCAGTATCTATCTTGGCATTACACGTATTGGAGAAACAAGGCCAGATCAGCAAGGCGTATAGGGTTCACTAACGGACGGCTGGAAAGCCAAGTAAAAGCTGCAGCAAAGGATTACTACGGAGCTATTCGTACCAGTAAGAAATCCCACTGGCAAAACTTCTCAGCCGACAATACGAACATCTGGAAAGCAGCCAAGCTTCTATCCGCTGCATGCAAGGGGCATCCCAGAGACTCTGGTCAAGTGGATCCTGGGAGGGAGATCCGGCCAAAAGGACGATGACAAAATGGAGGCCAAACTTAGCAGCCGTCAAAACTACTATAAAGTACGCCATGAGCACTGGAAGACGAGATCCAGCGGTAGGCGTGGAGTAACGACTAACCTACCTTCTCATCCATCCAATAGTAGTCAGGGCTTTAGTGGCTACAATTAGGATACTAAACAGCTGAAGAATCGCCTTCAGTCAACCTACTAACAATCTAGAGGGGACGTAGAATAAATGCATGAGGAACAGAGCAAGATACTAGTATAAAAAGGTAGATTGGATGGGCTTACAAGGAGTACTATCTAATTGGCAATAATGCGGAGAAACGTATGTGGGATAGTACTAGTTCCCTATAGGCTTAATGCCTCCGGACGTAATGAATAAATCAATCGAAATGTAAGATGGTGCGGCTAAAGAGCGAAAGTCTTGGCGATGCATAGACCATAAGTAGCACAAACCTCTATAAATCAACAGAACAGCCGTTATGCAGTGTTCCAACAGCATCCATCCTACGGACTCAATTCTAACCAGCTCGCAATGTCCATCTCACTCTCGCCTAACAGCGCCGCACACTCGGTGCACCCATCACGAACACCCCCACCGATCACAGACCACCTGAAACCCCAGTCCAACTCAGCCATCGAGTACCCTTCCCTCACTCACAGCTCCGAAGGAATCATCGGCCGCAACGCCACCGATCTCGGCCTTCCCCAAAACGAACTCCTTCTTATGCTAGACAAAGAAGATGGGAAGCTTTGCATGGGACGGCTTTCGATCGGTGGAAGGATCATGACCATTTGTCCCAAGAGTTTGATACCGTTTTTGGAGTCAGCGGACTATCAAGGGTATGTTGCAACGCTGGAGATGGGGCAATGGGTATATGTGGGGCCGACGGGATGGATGAAGAGGGTGCTTGAGGTTGTGGGTTCGAAGAGTGATTGAGGTTGATGGGTTGCGGATGTGGTTTTGGAAGGGTGTGGGTTCGGAAGGGAGGGGAATGGTCGTGCTAACACATGGTTGTCGTGAAATTATGGTGGAGCCGGAAGATTTTCCTCGGCTTGCGAAAAAACTGTTTGAAGGAGATGGGAAAGCAAAAAGGAGGGTGGAGAGACATAGTTCTCTTGATGGCATCGGTCATCGCAAGGATGATGGCTTACATATATAATATACCTGCAGTGGACGGTTTGATAAGCCTCCACATGCTTGCCGGATTCCCGCCGACGTTAACTTTATCGCAAAAAAAATCGTATATTTCTTTCTTTTATATATCCGAAGACCCTTTCTCAGCCGAAGTAGATATCCTATTTGACGAGTCTTCCGCCTCCGACTTGTACGGGATTTCGCCAATAACGAGGTCAAAGTCTTTAGATAGGAGATTGATAGGCAACGGGTACGATGCCTTCTAATTTTTGGTCAGCTCAAGATCGGTATATCGGCTTCTAACGTACGATTTCTAATACACTAGGAGGCCATTGTTCGTGGTCGGTCGATCGATAAGTATAATACCTTCCATTCTTACAGATAATCAGGGCAAGGTCCGCGTGACACAATCGCGCCAGTTGATCGGCCTTTTTCATCAGATTCGATTTCCTTCTGGTAAACTGCTGGGTCTTCGCTTTTGCTGCGTAAGGCATGTTATGAGGTTAATAGAATGCTGATAAAAATTCAGGTAATCCTATCAAATTATCCTTACCTTATATATGGATAAGCACAGAGTCATCCAATTCTGGCACCCCCCTCCAATTCTGGCACCCCTCTCTAATTTTGGCACCTACGTTAACGCCTTTGAAGGCTCGACGAAGATTGCCCCACGAATTCCCAGCAAGGTTGGCAGAGGACCCGCTTTAGACTTGAGTCAAGCTAGATGTATCGCTTCAAGCTTAATATAATGGCGATGAATTCATCGTCGTCTCGTAGCCTGTCATAACGTGCTAGGCTTTCTGCAGACTTGCGGACCCATTAGGTCGGCAAGTCAGGGATTCTACAAGGATCTATCTAACAGCCTTACGTAGCCTCACGCTTAACAATATCGTGGATAAAAACATGACCATCAGCAACAGGGACAATAGAATCCTGGGAGACCCTTCCTAGGAGAGCCAAGCTTTAAAGAGAATACGTCAGAGAAGCAGAAATTGACAGTGCTTGACACTGCGTCGTCCTAAGCACGATTTATCTCCCAGGAAAGAGTTCCTGAGAGCCACTGGTAGGAATTCTCGGACCATTAATACGCCGAGAAACCTCTCCTAGGAACTTTTTCTTAGGAAAAGTCTCCTAAGAGGCAAGGTCGGTACCTGACTGGTCACTTTCGAAACAAACTCTGCAAGGCTGAACTCCCGTGGGGTTGGCTATTGGAATATTCCAGAAGCCACCTTTTCCTGTGCTCCTGCCATAGAGGTATACCAAAGTAGGTGTAACCAACCGGGCTCGTAAGCAGATGATCCGATCACTGTCTGTCCTTCGTCTCCAGACTTGGCATGTCTTGTGATATATAATGTCTGAAGATATTACTGGTCTCGAGCAGCCGGATGACTGTCCTAAGACGTCATTGGTCCTTGAAACAATAGACAGTACCGTGAAAGGCAGTATAGAAGGCGTTACAATAACAATCCTTGGACTGGTCACTTGGAGCGTTTGGCGCGATAAGAGGAGCCTCTGATTATGTAATCATGGCACTGTGCTCCTAATGATCGCTATAAATAGCCTACGCTTGAAATGAAAAACCTATATATAGTTCAGCCTTATGAAGCTCGACTCCTTATTGCTCCCATACGGTCTTCTTATGCCGTAGGGACTTTGAGCCCGTAGGATCTTTCAGTGAACAGGGACTTATATCCCCTGGGGTATAATTTCCCCTGCGGCATAAAAGTCCCCACGCATTCAAAGTCCCCATGCGCCAAGCTTCCCTACCACCCTTGGGCCCGCACTCCTCCGTCCTCCCTACTCTTTGAAGAGCCGTACACCCTCCTTTACCTCACCATATCTGAGTCCTTACTCCATTTTCTTCCCTACCACCTTGAGGCCCGCATGGCCCTGACGTCCCTACCTGCTGAAGGTCCTTATACTCTCAATTACTCCACCCCCATCTAAGCTCTCACAAGCTCTATAGCCCCACTCTTTTTTCATCCCTACCATCCCTGGCCCGGCATAACCCCGACCTCCACACTCGGTCACCACCATCTGAGCATACAATCTTGGACATAATACTTTCTTATCCGTCATTTGGCGCTTTTACGTATGACCAAAGTTGTACACTCAAGTTTCTGCGCTGATCCCTAACCCAGAAATTGCTTCCCTCGGCAAGATTGATGGGCAGGCGTCAGACTTACTCCCCATCCAGTCTTTAACAGTTCCATTCTTCTTCAACAGCATTTACATACACCGTGATCCATTGGAAAGTCATACCAAATATCGTGCAACAATGCAGCCATTACACGAAGGCATGTCACGAAAGTTATGGTCAACCTGGGGAACATCCTTCGCTCGAACAGAGTATGATGCATTGATTCTTGTTGATGCTTTGTATCCGGCAATTTGGAGCTATGTTCGGATAGTTTGGACGAAGCAGAGCTCAACGTCGAAAGCGGATCCTCGTTGATCTATGAAGACGAGGCCGTGGAAAGCCAACGTCGGGGCAACAAAGCCTCATGGACCTCCAGCAGCTTATTTCTAACCCCAATACCCTCGAAGACAATCGCGTCTTATTGAATGGGCTGATCGGTTCGTTCTATGTGGCGTCGCAGACCTATTACAAGGACTCAGATCCGATAATCCAGCTCTTGAAACTCCTTAATGAGGCTTCTGAGGAGTCTTATCCGCATGGCAAGGAGTTGTGGTCCTCGAATGAGGCTTCTGAGGAATTTGGTAGCCTCGCTGAGAAGATGAAATTTGTGAATCGAACCTTGCAAGGTCTACAGATAGTCACAAAGTATATTAAAGATGTACAATATATAGCTCGTAGTTTCAATCAATTGACGGCGTGTGTTTTATAAGTAGCTATTGCTTCTACGTCTGTGCTACCACCTCTTTTGTGTGATCTCCCCCTAATAATTTTATTCTTGTCGTGTACCCACAGATAAAGCGTGTTCGATAGTTTCACCGTTACATTGGAACTTTACGGTCTGTAACCAGCTCGTCTCCTCCATTCCTCCGGCTCGTAATAACATCTTTTTTTTCCAAATCTCTTTTTCCTTCCTTCGATCACGGCATTTCTCCTAGTGATCCGGTTATGATTCATGTCGAGACATCGTGTCTACCAGATCTTTCAATTACGAATACATAAGAGTTCCAAACTCTTTCACGAGTGATTCTACTATAGTGTTCTGCGTGGCATCGGCTTCTTCCTGCATATCTCCGAGCTTAGGCTCCAGACCTTATTGATAGCCTTGGGAATACAGCTTCCACATCCGTAATCCAAAACAGCCAACCCTGTACGTCGTCACACCGAAGAGAAAAGTTGAGGTTGACTAGAAACTCCTTAAAAATTTCAACAATTCCTTTTGTTGCCTGACTTGCGTTTGTTACGCTTATGCTAGCGAGAGCGGAGCCACTGGTTAGGAAGAGGTTAGCGCTTGGAGCGTGCAGCTGCTCAGAAGACTTTGATTGGGTATAGGAGAAGTGGGGGCGGAGAGGACAAAGAGGCAAACAGGCCAGGATGCAAGGAGCTGCCAAAAGAGTCCGAGACGGCATAACCCTGCTCGATTAGCCGCGACTAACGGTTGAGAAGTTTAGACATCCGCATGTTCTGCTTTGCTAAGTTTATATGCACTCCAGACGCCTTCTACATCGACATACGCATACGTAATCAATCACCATGGCAAAGGTACCTTGTACAATAGGCAGCGATCCAGGCTACCTTCTTCGTCGGGATAAAGGCGTGTTACATCTCTTATGCGATTGCCTTCCTCCAACTTAGATATACTAGGTAACATAAAATCTTGCAACGCCTACGGGTCCTGTAAAGACTCGAGCCCCGCCACTTCCAACGTTATTATCGATGGCTCCTCCGACCTTTGCCGGCTTTCACGATTGCGGTTATTAAAGTCCTGAGGGAGTAGATTCACTGGCAGAGGGTACGATTCTTTCTAAGGTCCAGTCAGCGCAAGGTGGGATATATCTATCAGGTCTAATACATACAATGTCTGTAATCGTGGGAGGCCATTGATCGTGGTCGGTTGATCGATACATGTAATACCTGCCATTCTTGCGGATGATCAGTGCAAGGTCCGCGTAACACAATCGTGCCAGCTGATCTACTTTTTTCACGAGATTTGATTTCCTTCTGGTAAATTGTTGAGACTTCGCTTTTGTTGCGTATGGCATGCTGTCTGGTTCCCCAGCATAGGAGACGAACTAGGATAAAATGCCAGCGACTGTGCGAACTGTGTATATCGTAGACTAATCGGGAGAGGTGTTAAAGGGGTAAAGATATCACTGTTCGCCTTCTACAGAGGATAGAGATACTAAGTTGGCCATCATCGAAGCCAGGGTTTATGGTGTTATACTCACCTGCAGTTAGTTACATCTTCGGGGACGAGGAGTAGAATCCCCGTTCCGAATCGATCGATGAGTTCGAACCACGGTCTACCCCCTTTCTGCCAGTTGTTCACACGCGTGGAGTTCTTTTTCCGATCCCGTTCGCGGGTCGCTTGATTAAAGACCAGCTCGATGAAGCGGTGTTTGATTTCTGCACGTCGGGTCCGATGACTCGCCTGGGGCTGGTGAGTATACTGGGATAGCGATCGATCGAGTTCCTGCAAGAATATATAAGGCTCGGCATGTGCAGCACGGTACGCACAGTAGAAGTCTGCAAGGGCTATGCGATTGCGAACGCGCGACAGTTGCTCGTTGACGGTGTTGCCCTTAATTTCGCGAGCCAGATTCCGAGTCGCCTCAATGATCTGGGCCGGAGCAGTATCGATCCTTATAGGTATTCTGCTCTGAACGCTTTCAGCAGGGTCATGTAACCGATGCCGCCTTCCCTTTAAATCCTGGAAGGCTTCTTGTATATCCGCAATCGTATTGGTCCGGCCAATTTGATTGATTGACGCGACGAGTGGCCCAGGGCTGGCGCGGTTTGCAGCAGCCGGCGAGTGGTCCGATACTGATGCTTTTCTCTGTTTTCCCCTTTTCGTCTTCGTACTTGTATTCTGAGCCCCTGGCTGATGACCTTGTCCCAGTTCCGCGCCTGTGCCGGAGTTGGATCTCAGCCTCTTTGTCGTCCACGTCGAATCTTCTTCCGACATTTCCGATATTGATTCCACCACTGACGACGGCGGAAGGGCAGAATGGTGGTTAACTGATGACACCGGACCAAAGGTTGCATTCGAGACGATGTCGCAAGCATTAGCAGGCCGGCCGGCCTCTTCAGTGCACTCGGGGTCGGCATCATCGTGAACATCGGTGCACGAGGCAGCCAGCTCGTCAGAGCCGAGTTTATGCACGTCCGTTTGAGCCGAGACCGAGTCGTTTCGATAATTTTCGATGGGCGGAGAGATTGCGAGGTCCGGAGATGGCGTTTTCTCGCGAGATGGGGAAGAATGATGTCTACTGCTTAACCTCGCTGGAGCGCCAGAGACTGCAGAACTATCCTCAACATTGCTGGGATGCGAGTACAGCGCTGAGGAGGCAGAGACTGCAGAATTATCCTCGACATTGCTGGGATGCGAGTACGGCGCTGAGGAGGCCAGAGATCGCGATGTAGGGGGAGGGAATGACAATGAGGAGAGTGATTGAGGAGACGATAATGGGGATGAGGAGGCCCTGCTTGCTGGAGCCGTGTTAGAGGAGCCTAAAGCGCCAGCGGGGTCGTGCTGGGCGGATGGAGATGACGAGTCGTGTTCGCATGCAATGAAAAGATCCGTGAGATCCTCTGTCTTTTCGTGGACGGCGTTCACTGGGTTTAGCTATATTTCCTGTCAGCCCGTCTTTGGTATTCATGTCAGTCCCAGAGTTTGATACAGGTGGAAGAAGCAGAAGGATACGCCAACTTTGCACCCGTGCATGACAAGCGTCGCGTGCCCCTACATCTTCTGGCTGCTTCGAAGTTTCCTCCCCGAATACGGGGACAGCCGGACTACAAGGGGCCGTCCAGCAGCCGCCTTGAGCCGCTTCGATTAAACGCAGGCTACGTTGGATGCGGCGTGAACGTAAGCTGATCAAGTCCACTCCCATGCGAGTGTCGCTGTGACAGCTGGTCGATAAAGCTTGCAAAGATCTTCTCAAGGCTGAACATGTTTGGGATGCAGGTGGAAGATCTGGACTCCGTAATTGCGAGTTAGACATATTTAGAGACTTTCGATCAGCTTCGATGGCCTTCGACACCGTCTCTTATAACGGTGGTCATCGATAATAAGCAGAGGAAGGTTGAAATAATGCTTCCCATGCTTCCCATCTTGCATGATTTTGGAAGTTCAACCTCAACTTCCTTCTTTTCAATTGGATGCCCCTACTGCATTGAGTTCATATTTGCGTCTTCGGCAATTGAGCTGTCTGTGCTTTCGTAGTATCACTTCGGCGGAAACTAGATATAAAAGCTTCTGTGACATGAAACATTGCGGATTTTACGCTAAACTTGATTAGGCTAGACCATTGAGCTCCGAGACGAAGTAAGCATCCATTTCTTTGTATCGTGACTTATGCCCGTCATGCTGTTCAATTTTCAGGGTCAAATGGATTCCCCACATTCTTTCCACATCTTCTGCCTTTTTTGCTTATGTTTCTATGCTTTACCTGACCGTTTCCGCTTCTGCTGCCGCTGTTATAATGCTGACAATCCATGACTTCCCATTTTCTACTATTATCTTTACTTATACTCAGACAATATAATCAATCATTGTATGGATATATTGCTATGAGATCTGACAAGCACCGCACCGTCGCTAATTTTATCATAAGACAAGCAGACATTCATTTTAGCTCTGCTTCTAAAGACTCTTTCTCCACCGGACTGGACACAGTACTGCTCGATCTCTCCTTTTCCAACGTGTTCTGCTTCTCAACGACGACAGGGTCAAAGTCTTTGGAGAGTAGATTGATAGATACTGGGTACGATGTTTCCTTGGGTCATGTTAATTAATAACGTTCGAATCCATCGGGATATTACTTACAATTTCTGATCTCGTGGGAGGCCACTGTTCGTGGTCCGTCGATCGATAAGTGTAATACCTTCCATTCCTGCGGATGATAAGGGCCACTTCTGCGTGACACAGCCGTGCCAGCTGGTCTGCTTTCTTCATTAAGCTTGGCTTCCTTCTGGAGAACTGTTGCGTTTTCGCTTTCGTTGCGTAAGCCATGTTTTCAAGTTGTCTCGATCGGGCTGAGGGACCACGAAGGGTTTTATATCAGTGATGACCTTTAGGAAAGTCAGTGATTTGCACTTGGCTTATATCTGGATAAGCAGGGCGACCTCCATTTCTGGCTCCTATGCAGCCATTTTTGGCTCCTCTCTGAAAGTTCCAGCAATCCTAGGGCCAAGGTCATCCAGAAGATCATCAATATGTTCCAACGATATGAGAATCCAGGAGAAGGCCACTCCGCTCAGTATTCGACGTTTGCGTCAATATAACAGTGCTCTTACCGACGGTCAAGGCCATCGAACGGTCGATGACGCTCGCCGAAGAATTACCAGCCTCCCAGTGGGTTTCAAGGCAGTCTACACGAGGGTATTGTTTTCGGAGCTCCCTCTCTTGTGATGTACCTTTGAATGCCGACTATCCTCGTCATGGCTTGTGTTCGAGCTTCTTCCTGGAGACTAGGAGCCGGCGATTCGAGGCGATGGTACTGAGCATCATATGTTAGCTCCTCTCTGACAACCTGTCACCTATAACGGTAATCCTCCTATTTTCCTGGAGGGCTGTGACGGCGTGGGAGATGAAGCTTCCCTGGCATCAGTCAGACAATCTTCATTTTCCAACAGCATTCCTTCGCTACGGCTGGGGCTGAGCGCTCTGGGTCACGTGACCCGACCATTCGAATCAAGTCATCAATCAATTCGGCGAGTCGCTATCATATTTACTAGGGTATTTGGGAAGTGTTGAATGCCAGGTAAATTGGAAGACTTAGACCTGTAGTTTCTATTTGACAACCGTAGCAAAGGCCTCATGCCTATCTCGATTGATTTCGTTGTTTCAATAGCGACAGTTCGTTCGGCAGCTTTGGATTGCTCGATAATTCAAACCATTCCGGCACGAGAGCTTGCAAGCTTGGCAGCGGTAAGGAAAGGTTCCATGGCACTGTATGCTCCTGGGAGAGGGTTCCTAGGAGACCTCGGCTCCCAGGCAGCCGCTCCCAGCAGACATAAGCTATACGGAGAAGAGCGCTCCATGTACTTCTCTCCAGAGAGAGAAACGCTCCATGTACTTTTCTCCAGAGAGAGAAGCACTCCAGGCAGAAGATGTCCGGGAGAGCCTATCTCTAAGAAGACTATCCGGCCTGTCGCGCTCACTTGCCTACAAATTGGCAACGCCGGGGGGCGCGTCTCCAGACCGACTTAGTCATAACATGGCTGTTTCCAGACTTGGCAGGTCTGGCGACAACAGTCTTCTGACGCGCTGTGAAAGACATTATTGGTCTGGCCACAGGTTTTCCCCGACACTGTGGGTTAAGACATCCTCGGTCTGTAGACGATGGTCTGCAGACGTGATTAGTCGTTGGACGAGATTTGTCTTGAGACACATGTCTGCAGACAATTGTGGTCTAGAGACAATGGTCAGAAGACGAATGATGTCTTTAGACCTGATGTGTCTGAAGACGCTGATCTGGAGACATCATTTGTCTGAAAACACTCGTCTAAGGACATTTTCTGTATGAAAACAATGGTCTTCAGACATATGATGTCTCCAGACTCTACATTCTAGCGCCCATACTGTTAAAATGACCTTTACCTTCCGTTACACCCTTGCATACCACAACTCTTGATGCACACCATTTTTTTTGGTGTGCGCCACTTATTCTGGCGTGCACAACTTCTGGTGTACACCACTTTTTTTTGGTGTGCGCCACTTATTCTGGCGTGCACAACTTCTCGTGTACACCACTTTTTTTGGTGTACGCCACCACTGATTGTGTGCACAATCTTTGGTGCACACCATGTTTCTTGGCGTACAGCACCCCCGATGAGGTCTAACTACTCAAGTTTCAACTCGGCGAGGTCCATGCCCCACTTCCTAGGTCTATCCCTTACTCCCGAGGTCCATCCCTCAGCCATGGTCTGGTCCCTTTTCTCGAGGTCTGTCCCCCACTACCTAGGTCCATCCCTCAATCAAGGGCTGTCCCTCGTTCTCAATAGAATCTTAGAAATCTGCGTTTATTACTCCAAAACTTATGGGCTACGAGGAGACTAATCATCAAAAGAGTATGCCATTTTCTCCTTCCTGCGACCAGTCTCCCTCGACACAATGGAGGTCAGAGTACCCCGATTGTGGAGCTGGCATCAACCTTAAAGATAGGAGATATCTCATTAGATACTATGAACGATTTTATTTCAGGGCTGATATCCCAGTTCCAAGATGCATACACTGTCCTCCCAATGACCTCGCAAGATTGTACAAAATGCAGCGAAACAATAATTAACTTGACGCCAGGATTCAGTAATGATCCATTGAGTCCCCAATCGAGGCTCAAGCATGACGCGGTGCCCCGTGGATCTTATGCTTGTTGCGTCTGGCAGCGACACAAGGGATATGGTGCGTGATATGGACCCAGGCCCAAGCACTCCATGATAGCTGCTTCATATCCATGGAAGGCTCTTGCTGCTCAAATGCCTGCGCCCGCGTGGAGTTGATCGACTTCTCGTAACCTCCAGCGGGTACCATTTCCAATACCGCTTGTTGTTGATATGTTTTGAGCTGGCCGATATGAGGAGGTAGAAATGGGAGGCCCTTCCCCTCTCCATATGTTTTTCGGTAGACCGCATAGTTCCTATTAGGATCGATGAGGATGAAGAGCCGTGGCAATTTGGATTCAATGAAGCCAGTTTCTCGTAAAGCTTGGAGTACAGCGGATAAGCTATAGAAATTCCGTCTAATGCGTAATTCCTAATTGGAGTGTTAGCATTTTGAGAGCAGCACTATATAGAGATACTCGCCTGGGCAAGATCGACAAGACGAGCGGTGAGATAACTCTCAGCGGCAATACTCTCCTGTACCGCTTGGCACCGCCTGTCCCATTGTCTATGCATATCCTGAAGGTGAGAGTCTCCGTTGATGATATTCTGAGGATCGAGTAGGCGGAACGCCTCAATATCACTTTCAGTAAGAAAACCCGCCAGGGCTTGAGGGGACATCGTCGTGACGCGGTCAAAGAATTCTGTGTTCGTGTCAAAATCGCATGTCCAATCCATCTCCTCCTCCCGCAAATATCTTCGTTTAAAGCGCGCTTCTAGCACTGCAAGATGCTTCAATGTTCCGACAAGGTTCCCGTGTTGATTCCTGACAAGGTCGCGAAGAGGGCCATAGACCAATTCAAGGCTGGGTGGATCTAGAAACATCATGTCCCGACAACGAGCCCGTGTAGAAGACAAACTTTGGGTGACCATCCAATATACCGGGCTTCCCTCTGGCAACCACTGTCATTGCAATTGGTTAGCGAAGGAAGAATGTTAGGAGGATTGTCCTGACCTGTTGTATCTGCACAAACTTTTCTTCTTCCGCCGGAAAGCGCTCCAACCGGTCTAGCACTTCATAGAACAGGTCATCGTGCCAGTCTTTGAAGGTCTCCACGGGTTCAACGGTCTCCTCGGGGTAGAAGGCTTCCCTAACAAAGTCCGAGAATGTGATATCTCTGAATAGCGACCAGCTTTGCTCATTCAGCTCCGAGGCAACGTGCGCCGCGTTCGGCTGCAATGCAGGTAATGGCGAATGCCACCAAGTTCTGTCGGCGGGACGTGAAGGCTCAAGCCATCTCAGCAGCACCTCCACCTTTTGACCTAGATCCAAGTCATCAACATCACGCCGACTGTATGTCTCCGCAGTCAATTGTAGGAGGAAGGTGTTTATGGTAGGTGTCCATCTTGTCCGAAGGATTGAAGCAGGGATGCTGCTATCCCTGTATGTGCGATATCGGCAAAGAAGTCGAATGGCTTGAAGATCTGTGCCCCGAAGGATATCCTCTGCCTCAGCCTCCCACCAGGGCAGTATGGAGTCGTGTACTGATGAACCGCAGGAGCTCTCAAAGAGGGTGGAAGGATGTGAGGCCAGTGAATTCTCAGGTGTCAAAGGGCGGTGAGGTTCGAGTTCGATGGCGGTCGAGCTGAAGCTGTGAGTGGATCCAGGCCCTTCCATTGTCATGCATCAAGCCAATAAGGCAAAACGGGGCAAACAGCTAATGCAGGCAAAGGGCGCCACGAGTGAATAGATAGGCAATTTGGGCTTGGTATACCAAATATAGGAAGAGTATTGCTGTACTCCAGTACCGCAAATGGTGACTTGAAGAATTGAAGAAGCAGAGAGCGTAGAGAGATGTTGGCCATGGCCATGTTCAAGAGACATAAACCCTGTGAAAGAGGCAGGTTGCCCTTGTGCTCCCCAAGTCTCAAATTTGAGCCGGGGAAACTTCCAATTTTCCAATTTGAGACGGAGACGCAAATCCGTTCTGCGCCATCAGACATATGGATTGACACTGCGAACCCCCAGACAAGGCAAGTGGCTGCTAGGTGATAATAGGACAAACATCATTGGTGGAGATGGAACTCGCCCTGTGTCCAAAGTCTCAAATTTGAGCCGGGGAAAAGCTGCCGACGTCGACAGCTTCCAATTCTCAAATCTGAGCCGGCAAAGCAACTTGCTAAAGATCAACGCTGCGACCTCCCAGGCAACGCAAGCGGCTGCTAGGTCATGATAGGACAAATATGATTGGTCGAGATGGAACTCGCCCTGTGTTCAAAGTCTCAAATTTGAGCCGGAGAAAGCTGGCCGGCGTCGAAACCTCCCAGTTCTCAAATGAGAATTAGAGCAAGCCATTCCCAGATCAACAGTTCGACCTCCCCAGACAGGGCAAGCCGTCCTGCCAGGGAGAGATAGAACAAGGTGGATTGATAGAGAAGGATCTCACGTGAATTAACTTCTGCAACCCGAACGAACGAATATCAATCCACGCGTTCGAATTTCAATCTCCCAGCCATGTAGCTCGAGTGCAGCTCGCCCACGAAGCTTCCAGCCTTGCGATGCACTCCTGGGTCCTCTCATTCAACAGACAGGACGGGCTTAAGTGACAGGCAACGTGGCCATTGGGGTGAGCCAGGGTATGCTGGATATGGCTACTAGCCTTATTGCCTGGAACTAAGAGCCTCATTTTCCTCGCTTCTCTTAAATTCTCCTATCCTTCGAATATCACGAGATGGTCGCCGGTTGTATCATCTGGAAAGTAGGTACTGGGCGGTGTTGCAATTGGTCAGGATTGAAAACATTCCACACGTCCATTACACGAGCTGACAAGTGTCAGCATATGGTCATTAACAGTGGGCACCTTACAGTTCACAGCCGGATCGTAATGCAGCACCGCAAACGGGCTCGGAAAGGTGGTGGTGAATTTACGCACGCTACCAATATCGCGAAGAAGCTTGCGCCCCGCCATGGCCCCTCATCGAGTTTTGAACTCCCCAACTTCGATCCAGCAGTTTCAGTCATGACATCCAGCAACGCCGGAGCACACGATGATTGCGTGCAGATCGTAGACGACGTCATTGACACTCTTCTCATCGATAATGCAGTGAAGGGTGTTGGAGCCGGGTCACCCAGCGAGAGCATATATACGGAGATGGCCTGGACGCCTGCATGCGACGTCCTGCTGCAAACTTATCGAAAGGCCCATCCGAGCGTACGTCCGCCGAGCACTGATGACTCCGCTTGCTCTGACGCTCCACTAGCTTATTAGTCAACCGCAAATAGCAAAGTTCGTCAAGCCGCCTACGGAGTCGCAGCAGACCTTCAAAACGCTTATGCGTATCAACCCCAGCGCTCGCAGCATTCCCATTCGGACGATCGGTCTTGCTACAGATTTCTATATTATCATTCCCCTCGTCCTGGAAGGGATGCCACCGTGGGCCGAGGTCCGTTCCACAAAAAAACGCCAGGAGGTGCCGTGGAGGAAGGGATCCGTGGTGTATGTCAAAGGGGGAACCGACCTCGTGTGTTCTGAAAGGGGAGGGGGATTATACATTATGATAGGGGGAAAGAAAAAAGGGCAACCCTAAGTCTATGCTCCAAGTGCTAAGTTTGGTGCGTTCGATATCAGTGGGCAGGGTCTTAAGTTTTCAAGGCCGAGATACAGATCACGTCTACAGAATACTTTATATTATTTTTATATACATCATTGCTCCTGACGCCAGCCAATGACACTCTGTAACGCCATAACCACTGCTCCCTAATAATGACCACCGTCGTTCAGGTCATTCGAATGAGACCATTGCGGCTGTGCCAAGAAGAATTGAGATTGTGATAGGGGCGTTGTATTGTTTCCGGTAGTTAAGACTGTCGAAAGCTGCGGATGCTCGGGTCTTTGCCAATCTAAGTGCATTGAGTCACGGGTATTAGGGGGAAAATCATTGAGCTTGGGCGATGATGGCTGCGTCGAACCATGGACAAAGGTGGGATTTGCCAAGGGTAGACTCTCCGGTCCCGGCTGCCATGGCTGCGATGGAGCATCCGCCGGTGTTGGGTTTGCCGGGAGCTGAAGATCGTTGAAGCTGGACCAACTCGGTTGCATCAGGTTATATGCGAAAGGCGGTAGAATGTCCGATCCGGGTGGCGACAATGGTGTCGACTGACTTCCAGGGATAGAGTCTGCAATCTATGAGCCAAAGCTTGCAAGCCGTCCAAGGATAGACACTTACAGAGAGGCTGCTCTATGAATGGTTTGAAAGCATCCATTCTAGACGAACAAGTCTCTTGATGAACCGTCGTTTCATGATGGGCGAGTCCACTGGGCCTTTCCCACTTTTGGTCGCACTGCAAGCATTCGGTCTGCTGAAGAATAACTGCGGCGACCTCATGCTCAGGTGTGGCGGTATTTTTGATATGCCGGATGGCATTCTTGGTGGACGACGATGTGGTGCTGCATCCTCTAATCATGCATTCTTCTCCATCTGCTGCTTTAAAAGCATACCGGTAGCAGATGTCTCTTCGGGATTCCAGAACAGTGAGACGCGCAAGCGCAGCTTCCAACATCTTATATAGTGATCGGTTGGCATTCACGTCCGAGATATGCGTTGTTTCATGCCGCGAACCGTACTGTTGACGCTCGGCATGGGCATAAGCCTGATCACGATCCTCCAGGACTTGAATACGGGCGGTGAGAGATTCGACCAGCTTGTAAAATGTCCGGTCAGAGCTGTCCGAGACGCGCTGGTGTGTGGATTTGACCTGCTCTGGAGGGAGGTCGTCGCGGGAAGTCTTGCAGCTTTGGTCGTTTCGCGGCTCTGAGTTTGTGTTAGCCCACGGGACAGCTCTGTGAGGCATGCTGCTTACTTTTGCGTCGACGCAGAGCTCTAGAGGCGGAAGGCTTATTAGATGCAGCTGCTGCCATGATTGAAGTGTGGATACATAAGAACGTCGTTCCACCGTAAAGCTCAGGACCGAAGAAGCGCGGGTTGACAAGATCGCGACGACCCGCTTAGCTTTAGATGGTTAGCACCGGCTGTTCGGAAGGAATCACGCCGAGGTGGGGCAAATAGTCCTGACCAGTACTGGTTTCTCCAGTACTGGTCTTTGCAGTACTGCTCTCCATATTACTGGCCTTTGCAGTACTGCTTTCCACAGTACTGCCTTCCACGGTACTGGCCTTTGCAGTACTGCTTTCCACGGTACTGACCTTTGCAGTACTGCTTTCCACGGTACTACCTTCAATGGTACTGCCTTCCACTACATTGATGTTATATTTTGCTACCTTACGTCGTCTGCCTTCGAAGCCTAGGACCGTGGGAGAAGCTAGTTAGAGAAATAGTAGCTGTTGTATCATAAATTGTTGAATGCTATAGTCTAAGAATAATTCATCTCATTGTCCACCAACGCCATCCCGTGGAACATCCTGACCTCCGCTGCTAGTGCATAGATGTCTAGTTTGAAAACTCCTTCGACGTTTGAAGGGTAAGCGCATTGGTATGGAAGCTTGTGTTGTTCTATTTGGAATTTGTGCTCTTCACAACATCAGGATGCTCCTTCGCCTTCTCCAGTACCGCCTCCATTGCGGAATACAGGCGCTTATCCTCGGTCTTCCATCTTCGATTGTTTGGGAATACTTCCTTTCGCAGTTCCCTGACACAGCGGGCTAATGGTTTGTAGTGAGCAGTAAAATGCTGCTCTATAATGTCATCAAAATCGCTTTCATCATCGATTACGCCCTTTTTCCATTCTGCAAGTTGTCCGACATCAGCGTAATTCCACTTCTCATATTTGGGAACGATCCGACGTCTCACCTTGCCCTTCTCATCCAAACCATCATAGTGTATACAGATCCAAAAGAGCACCCAGAAGAATGACTCCAGATCGTGCATGAAGCTATGAGGATCGCCAAGAAGCGCCCCGATGGCCATGAAAATCTTGGTGCCAGTCTTACTAGGTGCGCCGGAAGCTTGGTCATCACTTATCCTGTTGGCAAGATCGAGATCGATCAGGAAGCCGTCGTCTTCTTTCTCAGCGAGCATGATGTTTCCAATCGATACGTCACGGTGGAGAATTCCGGCGTTCAACAAAGACTCATGCCCTGAACAAGTTAATCAGATGTTTTAAATGCTTATGCCGATACACTTACCATGGATGGCTCCGATGAATCCGTGAATGAGAGCTACCGGAGACGATGCCTTGTAAATAGGCTTGCCAGGATCACGAGTAATGACACGGCGATGGACGCGATTGTGGAAAGACTTCTTTGGGTTTATTAACCGGAGGCTTGAGCAGGATCTCTTCGCTGATGGAAGCGCCACCCGAGTTGAGCTTAATGATCGCTTTCGTGAGCCACTTCGGCTTTGAGTTCGGCGTGCCAAAGCTCGCCCCGAAGATTCTGAGGCTGGTGCTTCAGAGTCGATGAAGGATTTCTCTCTGAATGTCCTCCGACCGCACTTTTTCATCAAACCCTTTCGCATATTCTCGGAGGTATCGTCATTCTTCCCATCAACCTGCACCGTCTCGTGATGATAGTACCGTGCGATGTTTTGCACGCCTTTGTTCGTTGCTTCCTTGATAAGCTCCCCCTCTTCAGGCCTTTCCTCATATTGCCACGAATCTTTCACGACCAGGCGCTCCTTTGAATCGACTCCATTACAGTATGCTCTCCAACAGGTCGTAGCCCGGCCAGCAACCGCCGCTTGCTTCCTGATTTCCTCAATAAGAAACAGCCGCTCAATCTGATCGTCTCGGGTAATCTCTATGAAGCGCTTCCCGTCTAACTGCTGAATCGTAGGGTCACGGCCAAGCTGTTTGTCGTTCATCAGGCAGTAGCCGAGCATGACATAAACGAACCTGAATCCGTCCTCATTAATATCGAACGAGGATGATCCTGAGCTGCCCGATCGATCGAACTGTCACAAGCGCATCATAGATCCACAGAGAGTGAACCCAAGGACGAACCTCCGATCTTGTGCGGGGAAAACTTCCCGAGCGTACGTGGCCAGGTCCAGCCACGCTGGCGTCTGCCCATCTTGGACGGCGTTGCTCTTTAATTCTCCAGTCACGAGGATCCTGTAGTGTTCTAACTGTAATACAGGTTAGTAGATTCTCCTTGCGTAAGTGGGCATATGACATTTTTTGGGCGATAGAAGATCCACAGAGCAAAAGGAGCCCTAGGCCAAGCCCGGGGAATCATCTCCCCGTCACCAGTAACAAACCCATCGACTAATATTGACTATTGTCGCCCGTGGCGCAGATCCTTCTTGAGCGCTTGCTTCACACGCTCGTAACCCTGCGGGGTCCGATTCGCGTAGATATGTACAGGATGTTCCTTGTGTGCCTTATTGCTGTTGCTTTCTCCACTTTGACGTGTCTGCTTATGGATCCTTTACTTAGCCTGAGCTTCGGCAAAGAAGCTGGTGTACCCGTCCAGGTTTCGCATCTCCGCGATCGATCGCCGCCACTGGTAAAGGTCGTCTTCCACATCCAAGTGGCGGAGGATGAGATGATGATGCAGTCGACGGACTTGTTCCGAGTTACCTTCCAGAGTCCATGTGAATACTTGGCGTGATGGCATCGCAAATATCCCCTCCACCTTTAACGTGTCCCAGTAAGTTTTGAGGCAATCGAGGAGATTGCTGCGTGGCCAGCCCTGCACGACTGTGTCTAGCGTATTATATTCCGACGTCCCTCTCTTGCGATGTTTCTTTGATCCCCGACACGACTCGCAAAGCGCCACGGCTGTGCCTTTTCCTGGAGATACAGGGTTGGCGACTTGAGGCGACGATACTGGGCACCATGGGTCAGCTTCTGTCTGTGAGTCCGTCATCTGTAAGGAGTGTTACGCAATGATTGATGCTGCAGTATCTGCTTGCAATGATGTTCGGGATGATTTGCGAGATCTTGTGAGAGATTATTTGGACGAAAGCGTTAGCCATCCAAGGGATGTAGAGCTCATTTATTATTATAAGCTGCTATTCATTAATGCAATCATCGTTTACTTGCAAGTCATATGAAACTTTTGAATCGAACTTTAACGTAGATAGATCCAATGAGCCTTGTAGAATAGAAACGGGACTGGGGATGGACCTAGGAAGCGAGGGATGGGCCTCAAGAAAGGGGACAGACCATGGCTGAGGGGCAGGCCTCCCTAGCGCCCTCAACTTTTGGACGTGGGGAGTATTCCCCCGACGAGTGCTCCCTCGACGAGTGCTCCCCCTGCGAGTACTCCCCCCAGCGACCCTCACTTTTTGGAGATGGGGAGTACTCCCCTAACGAGTGCTCCCTCGACGAGTGCTCCCCCTGCGAGTACTCCCCCCAGCGAACCCTCACTTTTTGGAGGTGGGGAGTACTCCCCCGACGAGTGCTCCCTCGACGAGTACTCCCCAGCGAACCTCCAGCTTTTGTAACGAATTGTGATTATCTAACCCTGGCCTGCGTTGGTCGAAGAGGCTTGGCGACGGCCAGTGGAGTGAGTCGGGCTGAGGTAGAAAGGACAGAGGGCGGAGCAGACGATGGGAGTCTGGGTGGTGATGCGTGGAAGAGCAAGCATTTAGGGTCAGGCAGCTGGCGCCTGGAGTATGAAAGCTGGTGCCGATGATATTGTAACTGTAGTAAGCCATAGAGAGGCTGGGGGTGGGCAGTGGAGTGGTATAGTATATCTGGCGCTGAGGGCATAAAACTTCTAGCGCAGAAATGATTGGTTACCCTTGACAGCGTATTAGTCATCCGAAATGTCGCCGGGCACTTCCCCTCTTCCTCTCGACTCTTCGCCATCGACTTCAAATTCATCAAGTCTGCTCATGAGCTAGCCGCGGGGTCAGGGTCGGCGCCGATCTAGCACCGTGCATCTTGCCAAGACTTAACCACACCATCTTCTGTTAATCTTCCCTACATCCATCTTGTCTGGTTTCAAGCCAGCGCCTATATAAAGACATCTCCTGCCCCTTCATTCCATCCGACATGGCCCGCGGTCAAGCAAAGTCAAACATCAAGAAGAATGGGCGGCAACCTCCAGTACTAAAGGATCAAGGTGGAGTGCTCAGAGTCCACACTGCATGTTTGAGCTAACCGTCTGTAGGGAAGCAGCCTCGAGGCATCAAAAAACAAGCCATTCGCAAAAGCGCACGCCTACAAGAAATACGATCTCGCAAGCAATCCATATCCAAGAGCAATCTCGTTCGAGAAATCCAAATACTGCCCTCCTCACCACCCACAAGCAACAACCCCGCAAACAGAAAAGTATGTTCCTCCATCCCTTCTTATGCCATGTCGCACCGCTGACCTAATCGAGGCCTCACAACGTCCACATGTTCTCCACAAACCCTCAAAGCCCCATCAGAAACGGAAACGAGAGCACGAAGCTGGACGTTCCTCTCCTCAAGACCGAGACCGGCCTCCTTCGAAGCGACCGCGAACCTCGCCTTCAAGCTGCACTGCTGAGGAAAGTGCGGCCAGCGACACCTGTGAGAAGAACGTTGATCCGCTCGAGTATTGGACTCGGACCAGAAGGTGGCCTAAGGAATACTTCGAACAAGACAGCCAGATTAGGGAAGACCTCGAACAGGACAGCTGGCTAGAGGAACAAATGGAATACTCGACCCAGGTTGTCGAGTACGTGGAGATTAATGGATTCAGATACCCGCGTCCTATCAGGAAAGCCCCGACCTCGCTCCGTCGGAAACAGTCGGACTCAAGCTTGACTGGCTCTAGCGACCAAAACAAAAGGGAGAGTAAAAGTGTTGCATACCGTGACACACGTTACACCACATTACTTGCGGCCAAAGGAAGCTTTATGGACAAATCAGACCTGGATATTACAGATGCGAGTAAGAGTCTTTGCCGGCGCCTTTTGGACTCGGAACAGGACGTCCCCAAGGATTCATTGTTTCGAGACGACCTGTTTGAAAGAACTTGCCGAAAGATCCAAGACAGGAACGAAGCGAGGGTTATCCAAGATATCTCTCGATTGATTGTCCCTTCTGCAGAAACCCTCGCCACCTACGGGGCCACACACCTCGATCATCTGATTGAAGGTGTCAACGAAGCCTGGATGGGCAGCATACCAGTGGAGGGTCCTAAGCCGCAACCGGACTACTCTGTTGGATTTAGGCGGTCTGCCTTTACCGACGAGCAGCTCAAGAAGCTCGATCCGCTTATTGGCAGCGTCTTCGATACCTCCTTTTTCGTCGCAACCTACCGGATGTACTTTCCCTTTCTCACCTGCGAGGTCAAGTGCGGTGCCGCGGCACTTGATGTCGCCGACCGACAGAACGCTCACAGTATGACTGTTGCCGTGAGAGGTGTCGTCGAACTCTACAGAGCTGTGAAACGCGAGAAGGAGCTTCACCGGGAGATCCTCGCCTTTTCAATCTCGCACGATCATAGCACGGTGAGAATCTACGGCCACTACACTATAATCGTGGAGGATAAGACCACCTTCTATCGTCACCCCATCCACAAATTCGACTTCACCGCCCTAGATGGGAGGGACAAATGGACGGCATACAAGTTCACGAAGAATGTCTACAATATATGGATGCCGCTCCATATCAAGAGAATCTGCTCGGCCATCGATGATTTACCGCCTGATATCGATTTCGACCTCTCACAGTCAGCTTCTTTTTCACAATCAGAACCTCAGAGTTCGCAGCAATCAAATGCCGAGTCTATATTCATGCTGGATAAAGACGACAGCCAATCGAGCCTTGTGGGCTCGCAAGAAGTTACACCGACCACCTCCTTCACTCAAACGACCGAGCGAGCGTCCAAGAAGCCAAGGAATCAGCGTGCTGCGGGTCAGCAGCGCTAAAATGTCAAGGCAGGAGGCCGTACGATTTGAAGCAGTCTCAGGAAGCGTTTTATAAGTAACACATATGTTTTGGTTGATTGCCATCTGATGACTAAATTCATGTATGTGATGATCGGACCTAGCAAAGTTTTGGGATCTGTAAGGGTATGTATTGTCCTCAGGCGGCAACTACATTCTTTAACGACCACTTCGGAAGATTATAGAGCTTAGGACCTGTCTGCACAGTAAAACAAATAGCTCTAAAGTAATTAGTATACGAAAAGAATGGCGGTTGTGAGGGCGATTGCTCTCGGTAACAGCGGAGCATGAGATGAGTGAATTATGAGTCCGTCCTCATTGATGTCGAACAAGGAATATCTAGAGCTGCCAGACCCGTCAAGTTGCCACAAGCGCATCGTGTGGGTGAGCCCGAAGATGAGCCTCTGATCTTGCGTGCGGAAGACGTCTCGAGCGTTCGCGGCCAGGTCCAGCCATGCTGGCGTCCGCCCGTCTTCGATGGGGTTGCTCATCAACTCTCCAGTCACGAGGCTCTCAGCCCAGTTGGAGATCGGTGTATCAGACTTCTCGCCAACTCCGTCTTCGTCACCCTTGCTCTGTCCGTGGCCTGCTGTAATACCAGCGGGAGACGGTATGGACGAAGTCAGAGATGTTGAGTCGGAGGCCGGGAAGGAGTTCGTCTTCCAGCGTATCATCCACCTGCTTCCTATGCTCAGATGCTTCTGCGAAGCTGCCCGTGTTGAAGTACTGAGGCGTCTACTGGAACGTCGATGTCAATGATGGGCAAGATGTAGGAGGGGTTGTTGGTTGCGTTATTGGTCTTGTTCGCGTAACGAGGTCCAAATCAGCTGCCCATATGTCTATATCGCTGGTCTGAGTGATACCGCTCCTCTGAGTGACCACAAGCTGTAGAAGCGGAACGACGTGTTCGTTGGTTTGAGGAAAGGCGAGCGTAAGAAGTAGTAATGTCACCGCTGAGAGATCAATCCCCAGTCCTTGAGCAGATGTTTCGAGCCGCTGGCTGACCCTGGAGAGCCAGAATAAGATCAAGTACAGCATCCTTCTCTTCTGTCTCGTCTTAGCAACAGAGAAACTCCTGAATTACCCCCCTCACCTCTCAGACGCTTCAGAGGTGAGCTGATCGACTACCTCCGTCACACCCGCATTTTGCCATTGACATACGTCCGATGTGAATGACAGACAAACTTTTTCGAGTCTTTCTCGAGAGTGATGGATTTCAATTCAACAGGTGAAAGCTCCCCACGTTCGAGTGTTCTTGGAGAGCTGATTAGCCATCAGAAACAAAGTTGCAAAGGAAGTTCGAAGCTAGTGCGTCAGGAGCCATGCCCCACCATAAGCCCAAGGCGCAGCTGACCTTGGGCATCAACGCTCACTGCTCGCAATACAGTTTATCAATCTTTTTGCACCTCTAACGCGTCCTGGGCGCATTTTACTTTCACAGCTACGCACCTTGTACGCAGGCGCTAAGACTCAGCGCAATCGTTCGGAGGCTAATCCGAATTTTCAGGTCATATGGTGATCAGTTATAAACTTTACCTGGCCCTCGTCATCATACAATTCATTATTTGCCCACCGTCAACGCATGCGCCTCACAACATTCCAACTCGAATCGGTATTTAATATACTTTCCTTACTTCGATGATCATTGGCGATGATAATGACTCAAAAGCTAACAGCCTCTGTGCGCGAATTAGAGCCTTCCGCACGCGTGCTTTTCTTAGACCTTCATTCTCGCCATCGCTTACATCTACATCATATCCGTACTCCTCTCATTCTACGTGTTCTCTCTGCCGGTCCCAGGTAGACCTGGCGCCTCTCTCTCAGTGCTGCTCTTCCCGAGACGTGGCAGAAAACATTGTACACAAACTGTCTGCTGGCTTTCATCGCCTCTTGACTATGGCTACAGCGAGTGTGGTAGAGATACAAATCGACCACGTTTGCCTGATCGCCTGGGCGAAGACGGAGGAGGAAGGAATCCAGGATAGGAGCCCGTCGCGTTCGTAGAATTGAGCCAGGGTCGCTTCGACTTCCATAAGTCCGAAATCGACAGACAGGTGAATAGCATAAAGGTCGGTGCCTCGAAGGATGTCTTCTGCTCCAGCCGGTCGGATGCGAGTTTGTGCCGGCTAGAGCCCGGCGAATGTCAGGAAGTACGCTCCTCTTACTCCTTCTCCTGGGGCAGCTTTCAATCTTGATCTCTGTTTAAGAAGTCCAATAATGTACAATATTACGCCAATAAGAGAGGTTGTAGATGATCTTGGGTATTGAAGAAGAGAGGATAGGACTTCGTGCACAGCTATAGTGAATGTCAGCTATAGATTCTCAATGTAAGAGTCAAAGGCCATGGCAGAGGAAAGGGATTACTTGCTTAAGAACACTGCGGGGGTTGGAGGCAGAAGGTATAGAGGGCAAAGGATGGTGCTGGGGATCATGGTGGCGGGAGAGCGAGCATTTGGAGTCGGACAGCTGGCGATTTGGAGTATAAGAGATGCTCGATGACGGCGCAGCTGTAGTGTGCTGCGAGGTTGAGCATTTGGAGTGGTGTTGCTGGCACTGGTACTAGAACTTCTAGCGCAGGAGCGATTGGTTGCCCTTGACATCCTATTAGTCATCCATTTCGCGCTCGTTTCGCCTCCCTCCTTCCACCCTTTCCAACTCTTCGCTATCGACTCACATCCACTAACACCCTGTCTTCTTGTTTATCAACTGAAAATGAGACATAAGCACCTCCCAGCTTGAGATGGCCAACCTTTCGCAGAACGATCACAGCATCATCGCAGAGCATCCTTTGGACACCTCTCTCGATCATTTACGGGAGCCACTTCGAAAGATAGAGCAGGGTTACAAGCCGGGTTCTCTATCTTATGATGGCGCTGTCGATAACTCTGACCAAGGAACTCAAAAGGCAATGTCGCGACTTCTGCTTGCTTTGATGGGCCACGAGGTGGCACTTGATCTTCGCTCAAAGATCGGAAACAGCAACATAGCCACTGAGCTATCAAAGCTTTTCGGACTCGTTCAAGGCGGCCGTTACAACTACGAACACTACCGTGCGCTATCACGACTTGTCATCAAACAAGCCCCCGATGTAGACATTTGGAACGCCGTCCTCAACCTCATCATCACAATCTCCCGAACCACCCCTCCTACAAGCATTCCTGCCTCGTTCGATGGCACTCCTATCACGCATTCCTCCTCCTCGCAGCAAGGTGGTGAACAAACCCAGAAATTGGTGGAAGGAAGGATCTTCGAAGAGATACGGGGTTGCACATATCAGAACGTCGAGGGCTTCTTCTCAAAATATTTTGAGGGAAAGTCTTGGACCGAGCGTACGAAGGAAATCTATCAAGCCGTGCAAAATAGACATGTGGATGGACGGTGGACCGATTTCCCTCAGACACCTGTACAGAATGATGTCTGTAAATGGTGGTTTGATTTTCAAGATGAATTCCTATCGAGCGAGCGGGGCGTTTACTACACGAGCACCACCAAAGACCTTACGGGCTGCGAAGCCAAACGTCAAATCGATCTGTTCGTCAAGCCCAACAACGAAAAACTGTCGAAGGTGGTACATGATTGGAAGGATGTGGAAGTGATTGGTGAACTCACGGTGTCTGACAATAACAAGAAAGCCAAGCTGCTTCAAATCAGTAGATACGTCCGCGATGTGTTCTCCTGTCAGCCGACCCGCCGATACGTGCACGCTTTTACTCTCTGTGGGAATGAAATGCGGTCGTGGGTGTTTGATCGCTCGGGTCCTTACAGCTCAACTGCTTTCGATGTCCATGAGGAGCCAGAGCGTTTCATCCGTACGATTGCAGCATATGTGATGATGAGCGACGAAGAGTTGGGTCTTGATACTTTCATTGAGCGAGATAATGGCGATCGGTTCATAACCGTTGTGGAAGATGCGACAGGCAAGGAGAGAAGATTGCAGTTGGAGCCGGTCCCCATCGCCCATCAACGGGCGATTGTGTGTCGCGGCACATCTTGCTTTCGTGCCAAAACTCCTAGCTCTGAGGATTTGCGGTATGTCGCCAAATTTTCCTGGGTCTCTGACAACCGACGACCGGAAGTCGATCTCCTCAGGTTAGCGCGCGAAAGAGGAGTGGAGGGAGTCGCCAGGCTATTCGGTCACCATCGCATCACCAGTATCGCGGATATGCGCGAAGGGTTGAAGTTTGGGAAGCCTTACGCTTTTCGGAATACCGCGTTGAGTCCTTTCTCCTCCTTTTCGCAGTCTCAGTCTCTCCTCTCTCAACCACTTGGCCAGCTTTACAGCCTCGGCACCGCTGAAGAGCTACCGAAGAAACGAAAGTCTGTCGACGCTGGAGGGAGCCCATCCAAGAGATCAAGGTCCAACAGCCAGAACCCTGATAAAGCCAGGCGGAAGAATGAGGTAAATAGCCAAACGACGAGTCTCTATACCCATGATGACAGCTCGTTTGACAACCGCATTTTCCGTTGCTTGGTGATCTCTCCAGCCGGTCGCGCGATCCGTGATTTTCGGTCAATCCCAGAGCTGCTGGAGGCCCTCCGCGACGCAATCAAGGCGCACAGGTCTCTGTACACAAATGGCAAGATATTGCACAGGGATATCTCGGAGAACAACATTATTATCACAGATCCAAAGGAAGCTGATGGCTTTACGGGCATGTTGATCGATGAGGACCTTGCCAAGGAGATTGGTAGCGGACGAAGCGGCGCACGGCATCAGACAGGCACAATGGAGTTTATGGCGATTGACGTGTTACGCCGTGTTTCTCACACCTATCGGCATGACCTCGAATCATTCTTCTACGTACTTCTGTGGATCTGTGCTCACCGGGCATGGGAAAGGGAATATCGGTGCAAGGTAACAGACCGGCCCAAAGAAAGCATCTTGACGAAGTGGTACTCCGGCAGTTTCAAGGACATCGCTCGAAGCAAGCAAGGTGACATGCATATTGATGGATTTAAGGATATCTTGGATGAGTTTCCACTGGCCTTCGACTGTGTCAAGCCTTTGTGTAAAAAGATACGGGGTATTCTTTTCCCTCTTCTCAAGGACGGAGCGCTGTTCACCGGAACCCCATCGGATCCACCTGAAAAGCTGTATCACCCTATCATTGAAGCATTTGAAAAAGCTGTAGCCGACATTGCCGCTGGGCAGGACTGAGGATAGGCAGCGTTTATACACAAGATGCTGAGAATAAGCGAGGTTTAAGCTCAAATATGTATATACAAAATCCTTCTATGGGTTCCACATACGTCCAAAAGGATTCTTCCTTTCCATTTTCCTGATAATGTGATCGTTCCCCCCTGTGACTAGGCATCTCACTGCGACAGGGAATAATATAAAGGCCAGGTGCTCTCTTATGACCGGATACTTTGCAATGACTAGTCCTGGAACAGTAAAGCCGAGGTAATTTTTCAAAAGGCCACGTGATGTAAGTCCCACCAAAGGTTTGCCTAGATGCAACCCAGTTTCTACTGGAGCTTCCGGCCTCGTCAATCCGCTATCTGGCACATGTCACCGCAGTATCGACTCGCTTGTCTGGCTTAACAGGCCCCGCCATTACACTCATCCAACCCTGCGTTGAAGGACAGCCGTTGGGCATCAACGTTCAGGCTATCGGTACTCTACATTTAATCATATTTATTTCTACCTCGACGTGCGCTGTGCGCTTTTACCCTGCTCTTATCCTCTCTTCTACGCAGAATAGTCTCTCAATGGTGCAGACTGCCCTGCCTCTCACGTTTGCAAAGTCAACCTTACTCTTCCCGTCGGTGCAGCCTAATACCTTACAAGCGAGGTCAGTACTACGTGAGCTATTTTGATCCACCCCACAATCCATATAGCTAACTAATATTGTGCAGGCGAAGGTCATACCCCTCGTATGAGCAAAATCCCTCACCCTTCGTATTGCATTCTCTCCTATAGGCCGCGCATACTCTGTTGACCTCACGACTTTGCATCCGTCTGGTTGGGAGCCGAACGGGATACCTGGCTACTTCATCGACATCTCGCAGACCCCAGCTGCCAGGATCATTCACAGGACATACTGGGCGGTTAAGGCAATCCGGCGCAGAGCTTACGCTACTGTCCACCCCCATTCGCAAACGCCTAGTAAGAATCCCCTTTTCAACATGGAAGAGTTATGTTGACATGAGGTAGATCTCGGCACCCAGCCTTTCGCAACAACTCACCAATCGTTCATACCAGGCAGAAATCCATTAAGTAAGACCACCACCACATCTTTCGGGATACTCCTCCGTGCTAGACCGAAAGCCTATATCAATCGATCATACCTTGGCCCAGTGACTCAAGGGAGAGCATTAGCAAAAGGTCCTGGGTTTTTCAACCATGACTACACAAACAAGGATAAAGAGCGCTACAGACGACGAGCTGGTGGAGAGGTGCAAGAACGAGGTATGATGATTTCGCCATACCTAGCATACGGCGGATACTAACTACATTTCAGACCGGATCTGGCGACTGCAACCCTCTACATTGGACAACTCCATCAGTCGACGTTCGAGTGGATCCTCCAAAGGACACTGTGGCGGTGGTCGTCGACGTCCGGGGTGGCCAGGGTGCAATCCGCATCAATAATACGCAAGATAACAAACATGTCGACAAGGTGGGCCCGATGAAAGGAGCCGGAAATCTGGTGATAGTTCCGTGGAAAAGTGACTGGTGGTACTACGCTATTGGATCTGTCCGCGTAGCACATATTGGCAAGAAGTCTTGAGTAGATCGTGGTTTCATAGCCTTTCACATGATCCGTACGCGTTGTGTAGCAAATTGATTCCTCAGGTCCTCCAAGATTGGAACCGTGATGAATGGTGAATAATTCTGCTCGTACGGATCTGTCAACAGGATTCGTCCGTGGATTTGATTTGAATTAGCAAGAATTTGAAGGTCTCCGTATGTCAATTCGTAAACACGTCCAGTGAGAGAGCCTAGCAATCATCCCATATCAGTTACGTACACGTCAAAGTCCATAATTAAGGGATGATTCGTAATACACACCTTCGCGGTTGATTTGACTGTCGCCTTCTGCACCATTTTGATTGTCTGATAACGGCGTCTGATCGGGTGATTTTTTTGCGCGTTTTGAGGGTCGGAGCTCGATGTGCTCTAATTTCATGAGTACTCGATTTTTCAGATTGATAGACGGGAGCGAACTCTTCAAAAATTCCTTGAATGCCACCTCATCCTCAGGATCAAAAAACTTAGCCTGGATCCCTCTGTCGATGTCGTCACGATACAAATATTCCGAGAGCCGTTGCCGTCGTACGAAGTCTGTTATGTTGGCAACCAGAAATTCAAACTGCGCCAGAGCCAGTTCGTGGATTTCTTTGATCGTGTAAGATAATCCGCAGAGTTTCAGAGCATCGCACTCCAGCCTCCGCAATTGTGTCTGTCTTTCTTTCCATCGGTCTGTCCTTTCAAAGATGAATTTAATAAAATGCTTCACCCGGGTAGCTTGTTGATTTGGGAGCGCTTTGTCAGAGGGTGCTTGTAAGAGCAATTCCTCTGTTTTCTGGAGCACTTTCTGAACTTCAAGCTGCGCTTGCAGTTGCGACACCCGCTGCAGCAGGCCGTCGATGTCGAGGCCGGAATCACCATTATGCCAGCAGTCACTCTTGACTTCATCCAGCTTTCGCTCACTCTCCGACGCCGAGGTTAGTGACATCAGAAAATCAACTTCGACCAGAACAGTGCAAGACAATGAGCTCTGAAATGCTGGTGCGACACAACGAACTCTCAAACGCGGGTGCGAGACAAAGAGCTCTCCAAATAGTAGGGCGAGGCAACGAGTTTGCAAGGGCGGTGCGGAGATCCCGGTCTCGCAAATGGTGGTGCGGAATTGAGCTCACCAAGGGCAGGTCAGGGTCGCTTAAACGCCCGCTACCGAGGCTAAGATCCAGTCAGCCAATCGCGTTCTGCCTCGAAAACGTCGATACTCTCTCCCGCCATCAACTTTCGTAACTCTTCCTCATATCAATGTGGGTTTTCACACCTGTCTCGGCACTTATGCAGAGAACTCCTTCTAATCTGACAACCTATCGCGTTAGGAAGAGTAACGGACCGTCGGAACTCTAGACGATCAATCTAGTTCATTGGCATCGTGCATGAAATGGTGTCCTCGACCAGCTCAACCTCTATCAAAAAGGGAAGAGATCATGCAGGGAATATGTCTGAGGCGCGTAGAAGGAGATGGAGTCCATCGAGCTCTTGGAAGAGATATATATATATTGGTTCTCCAGCTCAGTTCGAACCTCATTCTTCACCTGCTGATCAGCGTTACAGTCCAGATCAAAGGCCTGCACCCAGATTTTCTCACAGAGAGACATCCCATCTTTTTCAAACAGCCTTCCGACTCGCTTGAAAGATCCTTGTCCTTCGGTATTGCTCCATCACGAAGACAATGGCACCAACTGAGAACGCTCGGAAGCCATCTGTCTCTCCGAAGCCACCAGCTACACCTCCCGGCAGCCCTACATCCCCGTCTTTCCCGCAGTCCATTAGGTTCGACGATCTCAAGAGATTGGTGGTAGGGCTAATCAAGGAAGCCCAAAAGACGGAGTCCACAGATAAAGTCCAAGCCACAGCCTCCGTAGCTGAGAAAGATGTTGCGCCTGCGGGATCGGGAGCTCGCGCTTCGAGGCTGGAGTATAAAACTGTTGACGAGCGGTATTTCCCCCCATTTCAGGCCTGTGTGGTCAAGCTAATTACAATGCAGCTGGAACGATAAGACAAGTCAGTACGAGACTGTGGAGTCCGCACCTGCAGGAGAAGTGGACGGGCTGGACGAGTATGTCTTTGTTGCTCGCGCACGGATCGGTAAGTACATCAATGTGGTTAAGAAGCTTGATCGCTGAGAGACATTAGACAAGAAGACTTCGGATCCGGTGTTCTATGTTGACATCAAATCGGAAAAGTTGCGAGACATTTTGAGAACAGTCCTGCAAGACATTCATGGCGTCTCCCTTAGGGAGGACAAACCCCAGGTATGGTTTTCTATCTCGTTGCATAAATTTCTGACTTAGACTCTTCGCCTAGATCGAACGAAATCTCCTCTACCATTACCTTCCAGAATTGGAAGCGTACCGGACCAAACCGAGCGACGACGTTGGTCAAGACGCTGCGGGGCTGAAGCATCTCAGCCTACTGGCAGACTTCATCAAGAGCAAATACGCCTCGACGACGGATCGTCTAATTCCGCTTCTCGAGACTGGCGAAACCTCATACGAACTGCTCTGGGCTCTCTTTAAACCGAACACGATCGTATACACTACATGTCTTGACACGGAGAAATCCTTATGCTTTCGGTTTGACATGGGCGAAGAGCGGACGACGGCGGCTGGCATCACATATTTCCACATGGAGTGCCGATATCTCGATTCTGACGGAGCTGTCTTTGGCGAAGTCTCAGCGGCACTAGGTATTGCGAAATTTGCCGGTATCAAGCGGATCGCCAACCTCGCCGCATTCCCCATTGCGTACCATCCGCGCAGAAGCGAGATGAGGACCAGTCTCGTAAATCGGGGCCGGCGGTTCGTTTCCTTGTTGGGCGTGCACCACCTCCAGTACTACGGAAACGGCTTCTTTATGGAAAAAGGGGAGGTGGTTGAGGTTCCTGTTAAGAGTCGGATCATGGTTGATGCTGCCTTCTTCCGTGAGAACAACCCGAACTATGTCAGACCACGTATCAGCGGTTTGACTGAGAAAAAATCCCTGGATGACGGATGGTTCACTCTTGTGCCTGAAAATGAGGTCAAGAGCAACGGCAAGGAGCCAAGTGAGATGAAGGAGGATGATTTGCTCCTTTGTAGCCCAACCGTGCGCGGGTGGAGTTTTGGCAACAAACTATGGCGTGAGATTTTCCTCTCTCGCTGGACGATGACAGGATGAGATGACGAGCTGACGGTCTCCGAAGTTGAGTTTGCTGTGGATGATATCTCCAGTATCATTTGGAACCCTTCGTCTTTTGCCAATCTCGCGATCCCCTCCCAGAAAAAGCAACTCGTCCTGGCCCTCGCTAAGGCTCATCTCGGCGAAACATCCGACCATACGTTTGACGACTTCGTGGTGGGAAAGGGAAGGGGCCTGATTATGCTCTTACAGTAATGTGTACAACGTTTGATGGAAAATTCTTGCGCTGACATCTGGTTCAGTGGCCCTCCTGGGGTCGGTAAGACTTTGACCGCCGAGGGACTGTCGGAGCATCTGAGACGGCCGCTTTACGCGGTATGTGCTCTTTCCGTTCCATGCTGTTGGGCATTCTGACCATCCAGGTTTCTGCCGGAGAGCTGGGTCATGAACCGAAGAAGCTGGAGGATCAGCTGTCCCATATCTCTCAACTGGCGTATCACTGGAGAGCCCTGGTCCTTCTGGATGAAGCGGATGTATTCGTGCAGGCGCGCTCAATCGACAGTCATCAAAACGCTCGCGTCTCGGTCTTCCTCCGTAAGCTCGAGTACAGTCAAGGGATCATGTTTCTCACAACCAACCGAGTCAGGGACTTCGATGACGCAATCCAGAGCAGGATCACTCTGGCTGTGAGGTACGAACCGCTGAGTCTCGCCACAAGAAAGCAGGTCTGGGCAAGCTTTTTGAAAAAGGCCGCAACAGCCAACGGAGCGGCAAAATATAATGCCGAAGACCTCGACGGGTTGGCGAGGAAGAATCTCAACGGTCGGCAGGTTAGAGCTCCATTGTCGAATCCAGTCGGATATGTTAATACTGACCGAGTCGTTCGTCGTAGATCAAAAACATGGTTGCCGCGGCTCATGCGTTGGCCGTATATCACAACACCAAGGTGTCTATGTCTCATTTGGAATTGGTCACCGGTTTGAGCGAGGAATTTGAATCTGATTTCGGTGGTGCTGCCCAAGCTTCCAACAAGCACTCTTACCTTTAGCTTCTCCTGTTGCAAACACCATCATCAATAGTTTGTTGAAGATTTCGAGGAGACGTTTGGGTGAGTATTCTCCTGCAGCACTAGGCCATCTGGTAATGTATGAGGCTGGGGGAGTTTTTATTCTCAGGGAGGCTGTGGTGAGATCCTTCAATGTTAGTGGGGTTGTGGAGAGATGCGAGTCCACGGCTGGGCAATCTTATAATACGGTGCGACGAGTCCAATGCGTGTAGATAGATAGATTGACCTCCTAAGAAGCAGAAGGTAAGAGCTTCACACAACTTTTGAAGGATCTGCTCCCTCTTCAAAAGTTCTAGCTTAATATCCATCATTTGAGAAGTACACAATAAAGTTGCTCAGCGGCGAAAAATGCCGAATTTCGAGAGAATAAAGCATTGCACAGTGGATTTATCTTGACCTATTTTGAGAAATGATTCTGCAATGATATCAGTACCTAGGTTGAATTTTGGCCAAAGTTTGAACTCGCAAAGGAAATCCTCTCTCCGTGGCAAGCGATTTTGATAGGATCGTACATGGACAAGTGGTTTAGACTTGCGAGGGCCTGCAGAAGCCACCCTGTAGAACAACCATCGTACATGATCCACGAGGCTGAGGTTGAGCAGACGCATGATGATGCATGAGTCAAGCCATACCAGGCAACAGTGATAACTTAGCACCGATAGCTGTCTCGAGTGTAATTGGTCATCTTGCACTGGGCGACATTTATAAAGAATGGGATTGCCTTCTACAACGAGAATCAATCATATATTTCAGCACACAGGTGAGTCAAACATATCGTTTGACACTTTTTTCTCTGACTAATAAAAGACTGAAGTGCTTGTCTCGATATCATTCGACCGCTTACAAATCACTACTCTCGTCTAGATATTACTCTGCTACAATGACGACTGGTTCGGGGGATTCTGGCTTCTGCACAAATACTCATTGTCAACATGCAAACCACGAACATAAACGCCGACAGTGTAAATCGCCAGGATGCAAAAAGATGTGGAAACGCTGTCAAGTTGCAGGGAAATGTAATGGTGTACATTACAGGATTTGCGCGAAATGCAGAGACCACCCAGGTGCAGAGCCAGATTGGTAGTCCCATGTCGTACGGATTTCATAGATTGGCAAAGAACTCTAAGGTGGAGATTGAGACGTCCTCTATATAACTTTAGGTTACCGCTTCAACAGCGCAAGTCTTTGCAAAGTCTCTAGGCATCCATCGTTGAAAAATCAAACTCTGTGACAGCGTAGTGGAGAATACCGCGAACACTCTGACTTGTAATATGATCAATGATGCCCTTTCGAGAGACCAAGGAACCTAGGCTGTCGCTAGAACTCGGGAGCTTGGAAATTCCGAAAGCCGATAGGGCTGGGCCTTCGTAGGAAGGTTTAAGTGATGATTTCTTGGCAGATTTGGGCCTCTCGCTATAACTGCGTCTCTTGATCTTAACTCCCTTGTTCTTCTAGCGATTGTCATGGCTACGCAAGAGGGTTTCATTTCCAGGCGGACGAGAACCCTCTCTCCACTACCTGGAGATGGAATATGCCCAACAGTCACTCAACACCACGATACGGTAACAGCCAGCTATGAAAGATGGGCAAAATTAATATCAGAAGCGAAGGAAAGCACGGGCGATCTTCACATTGCTGATGACCTTTTGGAACTTCTCCAGCAGATTCCGGGACTTTACGCACACCACTCGAAAGGATTCTCAATCCTTGATCAACCCTATCCTCAGCTTAAATACGCTCTCGAATGGGTGACAGCAACAGACCCGGCCTGCGAACGGCCTATTAAGCGCACATACCATTATCAGACCTTAGGACTTCTTCGACCACTGGCATGGGAATACTCGGACGCTTCCGAGAATACTGTTCCGTGGCCGGGACGTCAAGCGGACCAAATGAAACATCTTTCCCGTCTGATTTTGGCTTGGGCATATATACTCTCTTCTCGATGGGTAGAAATCCTTAATACGGCAGGTGAAAAGGCGCTCATGAACCAGAGTGAAGATATCAACGGGCAAAACTTTTGGGAGGTGGTGATCGAACGGCAGTGGCACGCCACCATGACTCGTGGCAACAAGACCTTCTACGCGCCATGGTGTATGGAGCGACATACTCTATCTTCCGAGTACGTTCTCCATTATTCAATCACCATTTTCACAAGCTTACGCCTGCGCCTAGGGTGAACAAAAGAGAAGCGCTACCAGATTCGCTGTATGCCTTTCGATTCCTGGAGAATTTTTGTCTGTCAGAAGGTGTTACAAAAGAATGTGCTGCCATGGCGCTTGCTGTGGTCTTGATGTTCCCGGAGCATAGAGCTGGCCCGATAAAACTTGCACCTTTGGCCCCACCAGAGGATATGCGTTGTTCTCCAGGCGTCGAAGAGCAGTACTACAAAAGGTTGTCCGAATGCCTCAGTCAGTGCATAACGCTGAGCTGTTGTGACGAAGGCATCGCTTCCCTATTATGCAGTGGATTTTTCGAGCCTAAAGTGTCCTGTAACTTGATTGGGGCTCACTTGTTCGGCGTCAGAAAAGCTGTCGAGCCCGTGAAAAGCGACCCAAAAGCCTTCGCTCGCTTGATGGTTGGGCAAAATCCAAAAGTCTCTTCTTTGTGGCTTGCAGCAATCTGGACGGGTCAGGCAAGCAAATTTTTGGACTCTGCCCTGGGGGGTATGCCACCTATCAGTCTTCCAGTGGCGTCTTGGACGGGAGTCCTTCAATCTTTCATCCAAGTAGGCTATCACTCGATCTCAAATCGGGACGGATATATTCCACGTGCCCGGGAGTTCAGTGTCATCTATCTTGTTCGCTCTGACGCTATCATCCCCTTCACACCATCACCGCCATTTGGAGAAATAGCGGCATCAGACATCAGCCTTGATATCAGAAGGCATTTATTGCATGACCATAAGCCAATACAATCGAACACGTATTGGATCTTTGAGACAGGAGAATTGTACCCGGCTCAGAAGCAGCCTGAGATAATGAACCGTCCCGTTTTGCGTCTACCATTAATTGTTCGAGCTTCAGATGACGATAGCTCCAACGCAAAGTGAGTGAATACTGCGACGCCCGAAAGAACATCACTAATTCTGCAGCATTCGGGTTGAAGACGCTGTCGATAGGGTGTCCAGCGACGCTACTCTCAACCTGTTCGTATGGTACAGAGACCTTGAGGGAGGTCTATGGCTCGAAGAAAATCAAGGCAAACATGCATGGATCATGTATGATTCAGATGAGGACGATCTTCCAGAAGACGAAGAATCAAAATCTCCATTAGATGACCCTCGCATTTGGAGCTGGCGAGAGAGTGCAATCCCTGACGTCGCTTGGGCTCAGTCGGCTGAAGAGACGAGTTCAAGTGGCACTAACATTAAGCTTAGTTTAACAGCAAAATCTTTTGTTGGCTGCTAACATAGAACGGTACCAGTACGTGCGTGGGCTCAGATTAGCTCAGGAGTAGAGAGGACGCCACGACACAACGAGGGACCGGCACGCCTCTGAATGGTCTGATAATCACTCTTAACGGTAGCTATAAATTGACCATAAGATGAAACGAGGACATGAAAGTGCACTATCTCCCAAGACTGCCTGCTCATGACACGCGCTTGTCCGTCTGGTAGGTCAGAAGAAAATGGGGCGGCAGTCGGCCAAGGGGTCCCCTTGACCCAACGACGCACCCAAAGGGCTGGTTCCAGCGAATACGAAACCCAGAGTCAAACACATGGACCGCAATGATCACCTCCGATAGAATTAAGAACATGTGTACTTCTTCTGGGTACAACAAAATAAGCAACGATCACGGACCCTTGTCTGCACGTGCCGGTCTGCCCCGTTTGCCTCCCTGCTATGCCTGGCGTTTGGCCTCAAACTCCCGCAGAAGTTCCTGTGCGTTTCCTAACTCGCGTTCGAGCAGCCATGTTTTCTTCCAGCACACCTTGTATTCATAGCCCTTCCCCCTTCGCCTCTTGCCAACGATCCTTACGATCTCCCACTCCTCTCCATCCAATGCTGAACCTCCTTGGTCCTGAGGCCGCTCGTGGAAAAGTGGGGTGGTGGCGGCAACGCCCAGGGGATCGACAGTTGCTGTTGCTCCGTGATCACCTCCATGAACAGCCTGCGTTCCTCGATCCTGGGGTAGTGCGACACTGGGAGAGATGGGGCGATCAGTTGGGGAGGTAGTAGGTTTGGTAGTAGGTTCGGTGTTAGGTTCGGTGGTAGTAGCAGGACTCAAGCAACCGTGTGTCTTTGGCTGTTCCCTTGGGTGGGAGCTTTTGAGGTGTACGTTGCCAATCTCAGACTCCATGCTCGTAGCCCTGGTAGAAACGCCAGTTTCGCCAGTCTTTTCTTCGTCATCCTCCACCACGAGAGGGTCACCTGAAGTATGTCAGAAGAAATCCCGGCTGCTGGTCAGAAATGCGCTGGGAAGCATACCTTGACTGCCACCAACTTCACTGGATCGATTTGAGCTTATTGTATTTTCGCGTCGTTGGAAGTTTCGCGGAGAGGCAGGCCGTTTAAAGACAGGCTTAGGTTGCGATCGGATCCGTGCGAACTCGACCTCATTTAAGTCATCGTCGGTATCTGGGTTGTCAATCATGATGGGGTCTTTCCAGAGTCAGTAGACGCGCCCACAGGGACTGGGACCTGCGCACTGACCTGCACGCCGGAACTTCTCCAACCTGTGTCCACTTTTCCCACCCCCGTCCAAACCTGCACTGCCTGCTTTGCGCTTGGAGGAATTTCGAATATCGGTGGCGCCTGTGGTTGTCTCAGGCGCGGCGTCCGTAAAGTATATTGGGCTCACTGTCGCAATAGGCGATCGGAGAGTGTAGGGGATGATGTTGTCTGTACTGTAGCTTGTTCCTTTGTCTCCTTTCTCTTTCCCCTCACCAGAGTGATGAGGCTCGGTAGTATTGAAGCAGGTTTGTGTATCGTGTGTCAAGGAGAGGGGAGTATCAGGGAGTGGAGGAGGATCAGAGATAGAGTTTTCTGTCTTCTCGTAGAGAATGAAACATCTAGGTAGGCGCCATCTGTCAGTAAGAGAATCAGCGAGCGGGGTTTCAAGGGTCATACCCAGCTTCTGAGCCTGCCAGAGAAGTCGGTGGAGTGCTGAGGGAGCATTGCTTCCCAACTTGCTTATTAGAGGTCGAGCCGTCGCTTCTGGGGTGGACGCTGCTGCTGTCGTCAATATCCCCACCCTGGTCTCCACCTTGTCTCGGTCCAGAAGTGGAAGCGTTGTCGCAACCTTCTAGGGTGGGATGTTCAAAGGCGCCGTCAGACTTTCCAACTCCGTATTCAATACTCGATTCCGCTCGCTGCGACTCTGGGACTTCTCCAGCACCGAACAGCAATTCCTCGACGGATGGGAGAGTATTACCATGTTCGTGACCGCCCTCAGTATCGGCTATGTTCGAGGGACCTAGAGTCGTTGATTAGCGCCCATCAAATCTTAACGACAGGAAACTGTACCTCTGGCGTCCTTTTCGGTGCAGAGGTTCGGTGCTGGCATGTGGAGTGGATCTGTAGGCTCCTTCGGCGACGGCCCAGTCATGTCTAGACATTCGATCAAGTCGAAATCTTGGAGACTTTCGCTCGCTTTCTTGCCCTTTCCATAGGCTGTGGGGACATGAAAGTTGGAGACTGTAGGCCGCCCGCCGCTGCGCAAGCCTGCCGTGGTTGGGGGTCGATAGTATTGAACGGAATCCATGTCGACAAGAGTTATTGTAGGACACAAGTGCAAAAGCTAGCCACAGGATCCAGATGAAGTCTGATCTTTTTTTGGCTGGGGAGTCTGGGAGGGAAATTCCAGTTGGAGTGAGACGAGGAGAGGCGGGTTATTTGTACACACAAAGGCTGGTAAACCATCCACTGCAATTTTCCCACTCAAAATCCCACTCCTTTCCCTCCACTCAAAGATCACCGATCGCCGATCTCCAATCATTTGTCTCACACCAATTTATATGCCCTGGCGCAGCTTCCAACCGCTGGAATCTCGTATTCAATCGACATCCCATGCAGCTTGATTCCCACTGCGCCCCTCGCAAACGTCCACATCCAGCTGAACACATCAGCTGCAGCGGCTTGCATCTTCGAGCTGAGACAAACATGACGCATCGGCTGCACCGCCCACTCCACTATGCTCGGCGAAGAAGAGATCCACGTCTCGAGACCCTGTCTGGGTGGATCTTCCCCAAAAACTCGCCTCTCGACACCCAATCATCCCCTGTCCACTTCTTGACCTTGTGCCACCATGGAGTCTCACCGCAACAGCTAGCTGGATAATCCCAGCGTTTCACCTCGCAGAACGCCTCGCCCCCAATGGTGCATGGCTCAGCCCCGGCACAGCTGAGACCATCACCGCCACGAGCTCGAAACCTGGCACTGGAACTGGCGCGGGTGAAGAGAGCTCGGCCGAAGGGTACATGGAACCGTTACACCTCCAGGAGCCTAATGTCGGCCGAGTCTTCACTACGCCTCTCGGAGATGTCCATCTGTGCAGCCACGTCAGCAGCTGCTGCTGCTGCCTGGATCTTCGCGCTGGGATTTCTGTAACGGGTCAGAGACACTGCGCCCTCCCCGATCCACAGCGAAAAGCGAGATCACCGTCTCCAGGCCACGTCACCAGAACGACACTATTGCGGCATCTTTGTGGGCGCAGCCAGGCAGACACGTAATGGCCGCTGTCGATCAAGGCCAGGCCCACGCTCCTCCGATTCCGTTGGCTGGTTCTGCTGTCCTGCTGCTGTTCGGCGTCACGCTTAGACCACAGCTGAGGTGCGACCCCTGTCAGTGTGGCCAGGCAGATATGTGGAACGCCGGAGCCATCGTCACGAGGGATAAGGCATTCCTTTCATTGGTTGTGTGGAGCCCCGAGAGAAGAGTCAGGATTTCGCAAGCTGAAAGTTCTCAGCCAGTACCGTGGCAGGATTGCAGATCAGCCGAGCAGTGGTAAAACGGTGGCGGGCAAGCGAAGGGAGGGGGCAAGAGAGTCCAGAACGGTAGGGCCGAGCGAAGAGATGGTCCAGTATGCCCTGAAAAGGGGTCATCTCGAGCTGGCCTGCAGGGCAGAGGAGGACACGCAAGGCGGCGTATCAGATGGGACGTCTGTATCACTGGCTCCAGTCGTAGAACCAAGTAGGTAGGTTGAGAGGGTCAGGGTGAGAGTTGCAGCGATGCAATCCCTAAGGGAAAGGCCACCGGCACAATGCCTCACCCAAAGGTCCAAGCACAAAGATCGGCGATGGTCGGTAGAAACCAGCTAGGCAGCAGGATGGGGGCGCAGACCCTTGCAGCACGAGAAGGAGCAGGGGAAGGCCTGGAGATGTGGAAGAAAGATGAAAAGACGTGGGAAAACAGCGAGCGGTGCAGGTCTTTATACCTTGACAAAGCGGCGGGCGGGGCAATGCATGGCGCCTTGCCCGAAGGGGCCGCGCCAAACCCAACGGGGCCGCGCCTGGGCTGGAAGCAGGAAAGGGCCACCCTTTTGCCGTCCGCTCGTTTATAATAAAAATTTTTATAGATAAAAAATTTTTTTTTTAAAGCTTAAATATTCTTAAAGGTATAACTCTAAATTTAAAATTTTAAAAGGTAATATAAGTAGAATTTATAAAAGAGGATAAAGAGGAAGTAGCTTAGAATTTAAAAAAATTAAAATTATAAGTAGGTAGTTAGAGGCCTTTAATAATAGGATTTTTTAATCTAAATAGTAATAAAACTAGTTCTTTAGTATAAATTTTTTAAATATAACTTAATAATATCCTTTTAACCTTTCTAAAGATTTTAAAGTTATTAAGAGAATTTAAAAAATTTAAATCTACTACTTATTATAAGGACTAGTTAGGAATATAGTACTACCGTTAACGTGGCGTCTATAGTACGTAGTAGTACTACGCTACCCCTTTACCTATAGTATATAGAGGAGGGAATTCCTCTTAAAGGGGAGGGTAGTAATTAGTCTT
>JAABUP010001763.1_pt1 | contig 44350 bp, 47 predicted proteins | sample 5559201 | NCBI WGS metagenome assembly JAABUP01 (sample SAMN10711887, study PRJNA513373) | rock metagenome | isolation source: Antarctica rocks | place: Antarctica
AGTGACCACCTAACCTGAACTTGATGAGTGAAAACAATGAAGCACTGGGTCTTATGTCACGAAGGTAAGAGGCCATGACATTGGAGTCAAAAAACATGTTGTCCATGAAAAAGCTGATCTACGGTTGTATTACGTCACACTGATGATCCGCGTCTCAGGACTCCTGAGTCAGGAGATGATCGGGCTGATTTGATCTTCTTGTATCACGAGACTGACGATACTAAGACCGTTGCAGCTTTGCGCTTTGACCTTCAGACAACAATTGCAAAACTTTGCTAGGAGCAGGCGTCCTTGGACGACCGGTGCATGTAAGTCAAAGCATCGTCGTCCCACGTGCCTCAAGCTGTACAACCGTTCGTGTCCATGGGCAACGTCTGCGGTTGCGCCAGTCCACAGACAAAGCCTGCTCAGCAGCAACAGGAGAGACAGTACACAACTTCTGTAGGCCAGTCTCTGCAAGGCAAAGATGTACAGAACCAGTCAAAAAAGATCGGACTTGCAGGCACCCACCAAGCTGTGAAGTTGCTTGGTCGAGGTGCTGCAGCTGACATCTGGTTGTTCAGAGACCTCAAACATGGCAACCAAGTTGCAGTCAAGCTGTTCGAAAGACCTCTGCCTCAGGCTGCTGTTCAAGCTGTGCTACGAGAGATCAAGGTGCCACTCCCCTGCAATTCATTCAACAGCAGGTCAGTCAGGCCTGCAGGAGCTCACCATGTCATTGAGCATATTGATCTGCTGCTGTGCAGATACAAACAGAGATCGGCGAGGGACATGCCAATCTGGTCAACGTATATCAGCTGATCTTGACACCCACTCATCTGGCGTTGTGCATGGAGTGGGCAAGCGGTGGCAGCTTGACATCGTATGTTGCAGACAAGTGGCAATCTGCAGATCCAAGTGGACTGGTCATGGCTGAGGATGAAGCACGATACTTTTTCAAGGTTTTCGCAGTTTCAAGTTATCTTGACTTGTATGTTAGCTGGGATGTTGTTGCTGATGTCTCCTTTTCCGTGCAGCAATTCATCAGTGCCATCAGCTACTGCCATCAGCATCATATAGCTCACCGGTAAGGAGGTATATGGTTTCATGATGTGCTCTGAGCTTCAATGCCATGGCATCTTGTGTTGGCAGGTTGTGTTGTAATTTTCTCTCTCTTGGCTGTGCTTCTAAACATGCAATCCTGCTGCAGTGACATGAAGTTGGACAACACACTGTTTGATGGTCAGAAGCCTCCCTTTATCAAGATCTGTGACTTCGGCTTTGCCAGGGCATGGCAGGACCCTGCCCTGTACCGCATGTCTAGTAGAGTAGGGTGAGCCTTCTCTACCCTCCTTTCTCTTTCTCTCTCTCTGCAAGCTTGCCTTGTCAGCATTGGTCAATCAGATCGTCCAAATTTTGACATACAGTCACACAGCATTTACTGTCCAGGTCCAAAGCTAGCATCATTTTGCCCTCAGTGAGCAACCACTTGAGCCTTGCTCAGCTGCAGAACGTCACCTTCACCAAGCATGTCCACGCAATGCTTGGAGGCATCTCGTTGTCTAGGCGCATCAAAAGGCTCAGCTCACATGCGAAGCTGTTAAGAAAGATGTATAGCAGTGCAGGCAGCCCTGCAGCTTCTTTCAACACAGCGCATATAGGCTTAAAGCAAGCTGTATGAAATGCATGGAAGTGCAGATACAGGACAGCCTGCAGCTTTCAGTCTGGATTTCATGCCACCCTTGTGCAAAACGTCTTTCACTGACTGTCTGCTTCCCATCCTGACTTTGGTGACCTGTCTGCATTTAGGACGCCCGAGTACATGTCTCCAGAGCTGTTACACAATGGCCAGGATGGCACAGATCAGGCATATGACCCCCGAAGCACAGATGTATGGGCTGCTGGTGTGATGCTGGTGGTGGCCCTCTGTGGAGCCTTCCCCTTTGACCACACGCAGCACCAGCACCGCAGTATGGAGGAGGCAGAACTGGACCTCTGGTACACTTCGTGCACTGTAGTTCTTGTACACTGCACATCCTGGCAAAAGATGCCCGGGTCATAGCCACAAAGGTTCGCGTGAAGCAGTCTGACTTGGAACACGTCAACACACCTTGTTGCTGGTATGCTGACTGCCAAAGTAGGGCCTCACACAGGGAGCCAGTCAGGACTGTATGTATCTTATGCTAGGGATGACATGTATGTAGTGAGCGAATGCATGCACACACGCCTGGTGATGGGCATTTCAATCCAGACATGACTGCTGGTAGGCACAGAAAGTCTCTGACATGCATGTAGCAGAGGCAATGGGTCTGTTTTTCAGGTCAATCTTCAGGATCTTTCTATCATTTTATTGATCATGTATCAGCAGAGCTCTTGAGGTGCTCTTCAAACTTGTCACCAATCAAGTTGACCTGGATGTGCGCAGTTTGATATGCATGGTGATGAATTCTCAGACATGGTCACAGTTGCACTGCTGCTGCTGGTACAAGCGACTGACAGTGTTGCTGGTTGTACAGGATGCAAGAAGTCAACCAGCAGTGGTTCCAGTCAGAGTTCATCAAGGCCAATGTCAACAAGGTGAGTCACAGCAGTCCCGCCTTCATCTCCCCATCCCATGTTTGCCAGACCTTGTGCATTGCAGTTGCACATGGCATCCGGGCAGCTGCCTGTACTTTGTGCCTGTCTGTGTGCACTGTCAATCGCCAAGCAGCTGCTCACATTGTGTTGTGACCCAAGCCCCAAAACTTGCCTGGCACTTTTCCTTCTATACTCCTGCTTGCATGCTTGCACCTTCACTCTGGCTTGCGTACTTGCAATCTTTACTCCGGCTTGCATGCCATGTGTCCTGGTGGTCTCATTCTGCTCTTGGCATAAGCAGTCTTCCTGCTTGTCTGCGTCCTGTCCTGAAGCTCATCAAACCCACTCAACCCACCGAACCTGGCTGTAGTCAATGACAGAATTGTGATGTGTACATGCATACATACACCAGGGTGGACATGCCACAACATGACCTGCAGCTGCGCAAAGTGTCATGGGTGTCAAGCGTCGACAGACATGGGTATGTCATTTGTGCAGTTGTCGTCAGAGTGCAGAAGCCTGCTGGACCGTATCTTTGTGGCAGATGTGAAGCAGCGCATCACAGTGGAGGGTATCATGCAGCACCCCTGGTACCTGCACCCCCTCCCCTCCCACTACCAGTCCCAGCTGCAGCACCTAGACCAGGTCCAAGCTCAGAAGGACGCTCACATTCAGTCTAGGAGAATCGACCCGGTAAGGGCTGCTGTCACTGCCCTGGGGATTCCTCTGGGGACTGCTAGGGTGCTCTAGGGATTGCTGGGATCATAGATGGTGCCTATACAGTGCAAGTGTTGTTGATGTTCATGCCCTCCCCGCTGACATGATAGGGTCTGTGACTAATGGCTAGAGACGGTGGGCAGAGTCCGCCTGCAGCCTCCAATTTTGTTGCACCCTGTACACCAGTATATATACAATGCAGTATTTACTTTAACAAACTGCGGATACGCAGGTGCAGGAATGGGTATCGTTACAGTTCTCTATGTGTTGACATTGAAACTTGCACAGGCAAGGACTTGCCTTGTCCGGCACTACCCACAGAGGCAGTACATCTGAACACAAGAGCGTCTGTGGTTCATGTCATGTTTTGTGTTTGTAGACGCTGGTAGAGAAGCGTAACCAGGCCATTGCAGCCATGGTCCAGGAGGCAACGCAAGCCTCTGCTCATGGGGGGCATCACCAGAAGGGCCAGCTGCGGCCCTTGCATCTCATGGACTTCAAGGACGAGAACCTGCAAGAGATTGACCTGACAGAGGCAGCAGTCCTGGCGGCGGAAGGCAGTCAGCATTTCCAAGCGGGCTTAGCGACTGTGGGTAACTCAGGAGGCGGAGCGCAGAACTGAAGTTTGCAACGCTGCTGAGTGGATCGCTGAAAAAGCATCACCGTGTGCTGTCAAGAGCCTTGAGTTGATGGCCGTATTCGGCTGATTTTTTTGTGACCATATCCAGCTGTTGAAAGCCTTTTCTGATGACCATATCCAGCTGTTTTGGTGTTTGTTGTGGTCCCACAGTCTTATTGAATTGTACATGCTGCACCTAGGTCTTAGTACAAATGTTTGGCATGGCAGAGTATAGTCGTTAACCAAAGCAGGCTTGCTAGCTTTGTTACCTTATGAACTGAGCAGCATCAACAGCAATCAAAAAGAGCTCCGCAACAGGCTGAGCTTGGTACTGTAAATGCTGGTCGTTGGTGTTTGCATCATGAGAGACTTTACATCAGAGCAATGGGATGTGGTCGATGACATATAGATATCTGTGTTTTGTTGCTGCTGTGCAACATCAAACTGTTGACGCTTTTGAGATCTTCAGCCCCATATGGTATTAATTTAGTAAATGCCTTGGTGCTGCCCACGTGAGTGAGAGCTTGAAAATAGGCTAAGACTTTGCTAAGCCGAGTAGGTTGTTAGCACAAACACTCCATAGGAATCTCAGCCTGATAAGCAGTTGTAGTGACCGTCATGTTGATTTCATTGCTCAAACATTCATCGGATCTGTTCGCATGCATGCAGCTAATGACGGATGCTGGACGAATCCCGTAGGCAATGCCTTATTGTGGCCACTGGCCCATGGGCACATGTTCGGGGGTGAACGACTCTAAGCTGCCACGATTAGTCAAGTGCATCCATATGTCACACACTGAGACACAGGGGGTTGTCGGCAACTATGTGCTCCGTTGATCATTTCACACGTTGCGTAAGCCAAACGTCAACAGAAGTACAGGGTACAAGGTTACAAAGACGAGACAAGGCAGACAACCAGCTCCGTGGTGAATCAAGCGCCTTGCAAGACTATGAGTTACACCCACGTGAGATACCAGCCTGCAAGCCGTAACAGACTCCTTCATCTATGTGCAAATTCTGGGCTCAAGGGAACAGTGAAAATTGATGTTGACCACTGGACAAAACACACCCACACCGTCTACTCATTGCATGCAGCATTTGCCCACCTGGCGCTTGTTTTCTTTTCTAGCAACAATCTGAGATTATGTGCCCATGGGCCCTGGCAGGGTGCACCAAAGGCACAACATTGCACCACATGTTCATGATGTGAACTTGCAAATGGCATGTAAGGAGTGAACTGCAATCAAACACAGTTCGGGCTAAGCCAACAAAAGGGAGGCAGCTTAGACAAAACCGCAAAAAGGAGCTCTTGAAGGCTGCTCAAGGCAAACGAAATCTGCAGCCGTGTGGAGAACTAAAGACTTGATTGACCACAGAAGGGGAGAAGAGACAAAGCAGAGGGGGGGGGGGGGTGAAACGTGACTCATCAATTGAGAGACAACCTGCATGCGACACTTCCTAATAGCTATCATCAACTTGCAACCTGGTTTGTGCCACTCTGTTGTCCCTCAAGAATGTGTACAATTGCTGGGTGCTAGCATACTGATGCCATGTGACAAAGCCACATGTCGTCAGCCTGGACCAAAACTGCTGCCCACAATGAATGATTTCTTTGGGTTGTGAAGGGGTGTATGTATATATATGCCTGTGGCCCCACAGTTGCTCCATGGCTGCTTGACTTGACTGCCATGGCCTGCCATGAACAAATCTAAGCCTTGCCGTTATGTCCTGCACAGCACAGACAGACGTGTTCAGGGGACTGCAACTGCAAGCATGCTGACTCAGGTTCAACTGTGAGACTCACGTGAGCGGCGCAGCTATGAGGCAAATACGATGAGACACCAAAGCACTGCTGCTTCGTTAGCAAAATCGCGATAAAGTTTGCGGTTCATGCCTGCTCAGACAGAGACAGTTGATTCTGTGTGTGCATGCAAGGCCTTGCAGCCCTACTAGAAAACATAAAATGATGACGATGATAGTGATGCATGCCAGGTGTGGCAACTGCCAACTGGCCTACAAGCGTCACACCGAGCCTTCATGAACTTTGCAAAGGCATGGAGCTGTCAAAAGATGCCTAAGAGACAGCCATCAGTCAGGCTGCCAAGGACAGGAGCACACAGCATGTACTCAATACAAGCAAGCTGAAGCAATTTCGCACCATACAAGCTCTCAATAGCATTCATGAAAGCCAGCACATCCACATGCTCAGGGAAGGACTTCAAAATCAACCACCCGGCCTGAATTCCACAGGAGTGAGCAGTCAAATCATCGCTGGTGACTTACTTGTGTGAGTACAGTTGTTGCACAGTGCCTTTCAGCAGACAAAGCAGTGTGCTGAGCATGCTAGCTTTGGCCTCTGCTTTGGTGGCATATCTCCGATCAGCATGCACGTCTCAATGCTTGCAAAGTCTTTGATGTACATGCACAAATTTGTGGCCAAAGCCATTGCAAGCATTGTTAGATGTGTACGCAGGTTGCAGATATGCAACCAAAGCAGACTCTGGGAATTGCCTGAATCACACATAGACTAGACCACTTTGCATGACCAGCCAAGATTGACATGACAGTCATGACACATCAGAAGTATGAGAGGCAAGCCAGTAGGCAGACCACGCACAAGGCAATCAACCTGTACATGAACCTGCTGACAACGAAACAGCATTACTGTGCAAGCGCAGCATTGTATCACGTGAACAAAGCCTGCCGCACCAGTCAAATGCAGCATGGTCTTACTTGGACAGGGTTGAGGCAATGCTTGAAGACAGTGTACAGCATCTGACAGTTAAACCGTTGCTCTTCCTTCAGATTTTTCTCCAGCTGGACTGTGATGGCATTGAGGCTCATGGGAGCGGCGGTGGGGTCCCTGTTCTCACCCCCATCAGAGGGAAGCAGGTTGTCGACCACCATTGCACTCAGCCGCTGCCTTTCTGCATATACCCTGCACACACAAGCACATCCTCTTTCTGCCTACACCCTGCATACACAACTATATCATTTTCCATGACATGCCTTGCATTCTAGGTTATGGACCGCACTTTAGACACATAAAAGCACTCTCAGTGTTCTATTCTACCCTATGCTGAGACAAGTAAAGGAATGTGCAAGACCTGATAATGCAAATTGATGGCAAGCAGAGGCAAGGCACGCTGCGAACAAAGACTTCCTGCTAACTTTGACTGCATCCTCTCAAGCATGACAGAGGAGCAAATACAGTGCTACAGGACAAGAGAGACAGCATCCAACTCGAAGCAGAACACTTACTCTTTCAACTTCTCTAGGCATGCTCGGCGCAGCCCCATGAAGTCTCCCTTCTGCTCTACTGACAGCTGCACATCCTGAGCTGCTGTATTCCATCTATCAGGGTCCTTCCAGCTCTGAATGTTGCTACACCTGCAAGACACGAGACATCACATGTTGGTACTGGGTATCACATTGCTCCTGTGTCGACGCAACATAAGACTCACTGATCAGGACATTGCCCAGCGGTGACACGCAGGGCACATCTGTTCCGATGCCATACCTGTGTGTCAAAACCTGCTCTTGTTGATGCATTGAATGGAGGTTGCAGCTATGCAAGGCATGAAGCTTGAGGACCCAAGTGTTGTCATTTCGATGATGGATGCATTGTCAGCAGTGAGTGATATGTGCGTACACCCAGATGCCTGAACTGAGGCTTTGCCAGCAGGTGTGACAACCAGCTATATGCCTGCACTTGTGCTTGCACAAGGCAGACAAGCAGGACTTGCGCAATGCAGATTAGGTAGTGAGGCCAGATTAGGTAGTCAGTCCACAGCAAGGGACAACTAGTTCCCTCAGCATGCATCGGGATCATTCCAACGTGTAACTTCGCCAGCTGCTGATTGTTTGATGCAAGGTTACTCAGTGCCTGACACTCACGTCTCATAGGTACGTTTGAGCAGCGTGTTCATCTCCACGCCTTCCATCTGAGCCACCTTGCAGCATAGCTCCACCACCCCCTGCAGGGCCCCACCCAGGCTCATCAAGGCATCGTGGCTCAGCTCATCTGCAGCCACTCCTGTTGGACCTTGGCCCCAGAACCCCAGGGACTCCATGCATGCTCTCAGATCATCAATCTGTGCAGACACAGGTCTTTAGACACGCAGAGCTGGAGGACAACCAAGCTGGGCTGCTGGGAAACAGGACAGCCCACTTGGAATGTGTTTTACTTGCACAGACTTGAATCTGTGAGCTGCTACCTGCACCTCTGGATGCATATAGCACTTGAGTCCTCTGACTGGTCCAAACTAGCACCTCTAAGCAACTTTTCCAGCATGGACATGAGGTATGATACATTGACATGTAGCTGCATCCATGTTAGCATGCGAGATGAAACTGACTTTCTACTGTGCCCAGGCTGATCATATGTGGGACAATCTCGCAGCTATCAACCTAAAATAGTGAGAAAGCAATATCTGCTTGGAAGCCCAAGTCAACAAATTGCCCCATATCTCAGCTCTGCGTGCGGACAGGCTTGTACTTTGTGGCAACTGAAGCACATGCTGGAAACAGCAGCTTGTTAGCTGACTGACCTTGGCAAACCAAGCTTGCTCTGTTTTCCTGTACGCCACAGCTTGTGCTGGCTCAACAGGAATGTGGCGTCCCACGCGGTTGCCAAATGTAGGACTGCTGCTGCTGTTGTTGCTGTCGCTATCAGAGTAGCCGTTTGACATTGCAGGCGCAGATGGTTTGATGTATTGCAGCTCATTCAGCTCAGACTCCAGTTGTCTTCTCTCCTCCTCCAGCTGTCGGTTGTCAAGTGTGACTTGTTGTAGGTTCTCAACTATGTCGGCATACTCACCCTTCTTATTTTGCAGGTTGTCAAATTTCTGCCGTTGCCGCTCCCTGAAGCAAAGTACACTCTTGAAGCACACACTTTTGATGTAAAGTGAGTCTGTCACAAGTCTGCAGCAGTAGCCAGTAGGGAGGTTAGGTCAGGACAATCAATGACCTACTACCTGTATCGCTGCTGAGCAAGCTTGTTCAACGCTCTGACGGTGTCCGTTCGTTGGCGATTCCCTCGGCCTGCAGTTGCGCCTGCGTCAGAGCAAGCTCGTTATTCGAAGATGACCGACTCAGAGGCAAGCCCAACGGAAAGCAGTTGTACGGTTTCTAGCTTTACCGGAGATGCGCGATGGATCCTGCAATGGACTATTGACATCTTGCATGTCATTGGTAGATCCTGTATAGTTGCTGCCGTTGTTGGTTTCACCATGTCCTGCGGGCGTTGCAGAGTAAATAAGCTTCTTTACACTTGTGGTGCATGCAAGCCAAATTCAGCTTGTGACACAACCGAACCATGCGTAGCCCGAAGGTCTGCAAGTCACCTCCAGATAACATGCGCCGGTGGGAAGAGTCCACGACAGTTTGACTGCCCTGGCTGGAACCTCCATGATTGAGGACATCTTCGCCCTGTAGCTGCCGTCCCCTGCTGTCCAACATACCATCCAAAGGCTGCCATTGTCTGAAAGACACGCCTTCCGGAGACTCTTTGAAAGCTTTGTCTATGAAGTCTGGAGCTGAGACAGGCTGCAAAGCTTTAGTCCAGGCATCCATAATTTCCCAACCGTGACCCTGTCAGGAGTGCAATCACCTGTCCCGAAGGTTACAATTGCAAGAGAGGTCTCAATGCACTCAACACGCAACAGTCGCCTGTGTTCGGAACGCAAGCGCACGGGATGTCGTATGACTTTGCGAATGTAGCCTGCGATCAGGATTTTCGGCAAGTGTTGGTAATGTCTGCAAGAATATTAATATTAATAATGCTAGATGTGAGAACTTATGCTTTGACCATGTGGCTGGGGGCGCAGGGCGTCAATGCTCTGTCCAAGGAGTTGATCAAGCGTTACTGCAATAACGTCATTACGATCAGCATACATTCTTGGCGGGACCCCTGGTCTACTCCTTATCCTGCTGCGTCACGTATTGCAAGCGAGGCAGTCAGTGGTGTAAAATGTTACTGTCCCTGCCGGAGGTTTGAAGGCAACATGCCACATGCCACCCCGCACGTGACGTCCCTGCTCACTGCACCGCTGTGGCTCATGCACGCAACAGGCATGTATGGTGGTGTCGTTCGGTTTTTGAGTCAGTTGAGGAGAGCATGGCAAGTCGTTCCTTTCTGAGTCGGTGGCTCAGTATCAACGTTGTTGATTTCTTATTTTGATTTCTCTGCTGTGGCGATACTCATACTGAGCACTTGCACAATAGGCCACCCACTTTTGGAAAGGGCTGTGTAGTGCAGCGATGCCATTCAAGCTAGGTGTCCGACCTGGCATTTACGGGGGCAAATTCATTGCTGACTTAATGAGCTAGGTCATGGCTGTCCAAATCGCTGCAAGCGGTGGCATTGGCGACACCGGCAGTCATAGCGACAAGGAATACGTCGGGCACGCTTAATCAATTAACCTATCAGATTTGATGAAATTCTAGATGGTATCAACCTCTCCCACCCATCCCTTCCAACTGTGGATCTCTCCTGCAGGCGCGTCCAGTCTTCTTTAAACAACGATTATGCCCCCCCCCCCCCTCCCGGCCGGGGCTGGAGCTCACGTGACACATGCTTGCTGTTTGACTCTGAATCTGCTGGATCAGCAGGACCCTCTGCTTTACCTCGATCCAGCATCAAACACATAGCAATCGCTATGGCAGCGCAAAGTACAGGTGAGCAGTTGCAACCAGAGCTGAGGTGGTTGACTGACCGAAGCACCCTGTGTGACTCACAGTGACACACAGCAAGGTACTGTCATCAATACCATCGTTCCATGACTTGCCCTCAACGGCGAGATGCCATTCATGGTCTGTCTTATGTGACAAGCCACTGCCGCTCCACACGCGCCAGACGCAGCTCTGGATCAAGATCACAGAGGTAAGCACTCTCAGGCAGCAAGCCCTGCCCGAATGCACCACCTGGGTCGTCAAACATTGACACAGAGCAAAGCACAGCAGGCAAACAGCTTGACATCAGGCAGGAGCTACAAGCCCAAAGTACCATTGCTGCTAATCCCCAAAAGTATAGTCTGATGAGGGGTTGAGTATCATGCAGAGGCCAGGTGTATCCATGCAAGCACAGCAGACGTTGCTTCGACCACACTGTCATCATCACAGACCTCAACCGAGTCCCTGTTCCATGGGTTACATACACACCACGGTTCTGTTCAGTTGTGACCGGAAGGTGATGTCACAAGGTCCACAGGCTGGTCTTCAGGACACAAGTGACCAGCAAAACCAGCATTCTTGTCCAACAGATGCCAGAGGTCTCCCTTCAACAATTTAGAAACATATGAAAACACTCCAAGCTATGCACCTAACAGATGGATCCTGTCACTTCCTGTGTTATGCACAAGACGTTGTGTGTTACACTTTCATCTAACAATTTGCACACCAACTTCAGTAGATATGCATTTGCCTAACTGACTACTGGCCTTAGGTTTTTCTGTGTCATGTCATGATATGGTCATCAGCATGTAGGGTAAATGTACGAGTAATACTTACACAAGGGCCTTTACTACTAAGCAATGTTTTGCTGACACAACAGCAGCAAGGTTGAGAAATGTCTTAGCACAGGGACAACATCAAACAGAACCTCTGGCTCAGCCTGATGTACAGCATTGCAAACCAAAGACTACTCAAGACCAACATCACTATCTAACCCTTGTAAGGAACTGATACTGATGGCTCATCAGACTTCAAGTACTGCTCAGCCTGTGACTCCATGAGCAGTTTTAGAAACTCATCACCATCCAAGTTCTCCTTTTCCAAAAGTACAGCAGCTGCCTTATGTAGAACACTGATGTTACTCTGCACCAAATCCTTGGCTCTCCTGCAAAATATTCAGAGCAATCAGTACATAGCAAACCAGAAAGCACAAATGGCTCCATGCAATGTAGCTATGTGTATGTACAGACAGCATTGACACAGCACGCGTCTGCATCCTATCACACGTCTGCATCCTACCAACCCTACCTCAACCTATTCAGGCAAAAGCAGTTACGTTGCTTTCTTGCACACGTTGGTATTATGGTGATAACTCACAGTTTCAACCAGAGGCAGGTGATACAGATGAGCCGAAAAAACACACCCCAGGCATGGATTAACAACAGCTCAGACCCAGCTCAGGTCAGTCTAACTTAGAGAACAGCTTTGTTCAGCCCTGCAACTGGCCAGCCGGCAAATTGTGCAACATTCGCTAGCTGCAAGGGTAACGCAGGCCACAGTCATGCGCAGCAGATGTAGCCATGCCTGTAGGATCGCTCAACCAGGTCCTTGACTTCGGCATCGATGAGGTCAGCTGTGTGGCCACTGCAGTCTGGCGCCTGACCAGCTGATGATCCTAGGAAGGCTGGGCCGCCTCCTGACTGCCACGCAACTTGACCCAGTTTGCTGAAGCCCATCTGGGACACCATCATCTTTGCTGTTCTTGACACCTGCAAATGGGAAGGACAGCCAAGGTCAGCTCATCACTGACCAGGCAGCTACTCGGGTTGTCAGGATAAACCAAAAGTTGTGACAAAATTAGATTACAGACAAAAAAACATGTACTGGTTTCATCCTTTTTGTCAGTGTCTTTGTCACAGCATGCAATGCAGCTGCAAGGCACCAGGCTGCTCTGCAGCCATACAACAACCACAGCATCTCTGCCTTCCCAGCACACACAACACATGCAGTGTGAGATTGACGCAGAGGCGTCTTGTGCTCGATTTTGCCATTGCTGTTGCTACTAGCGTAGGTCACAGTGCTGTAGCTACTTGCATAGGGCACAGTGAAGACCATAGCCTCTGTTCAGCATTGGTAATGGATAGACAGTCATATGTCCTGGCTCCTGTAAAGCAGGCTGAAGCAGTCAAGAATAGCTAGCTTGCTACCTGGACCTAGTAATGGCTCAATACCCAAATAACAAGCAGACTTGCTGACAGCACTGCAGCCAATTGACCACAGCATCTGGTGACCAAGCGAATCAACGAATGCACACCTGCTGGAAGTCTCCAGAAGCACCAGTGGTGACGTCATCAGGTCCGAAGATGAGCTCCTCAGCCACGCGGCCACCCATAGCAACTGCCATCTGGTTCTCCAGGTAAGACCTGCTGTACAGGCCAGACTCTAGCCTCTCCTCTGAGGGGGCAAAGAAGGTGAGCCCTCCTGCATTCCACCTGGGAACAATGGAGATCTTGGTGACTGGGTCATACTCAGGCATCAGGCTGCCCACCAGTGCATGTCCCGCCTGCAGACCACACATATAGGCTCAGCTGCGCATTTGCTGACATCATGCTGCATCACAAGGCGAAGTTTGGGAGTGGATTCCGGCAGCAACAAGAAGTGAACAGCAGCAAACAAGCCTGAGTCGAGGTAAATTTCAGTGCAAACATGTGCAGACATATCAGAACAAATGTGCTGGTGGGACAGACGCACAGCAGCTGCCACATGCGCTCAGCAAAGGCACTACAGCATGCAACATTCATATCAGGATAGCACGCTGCCAGAATAGGGATAGGGTGTGTAAGTAGGTGACAGGGCAGTGGGCAACTACCTCATGGTATGCCACCAGCTTTTTCTTGTGGTCAGACATGACAGCTCCCTTCTTCTCTGGGCCAGCCACAATGCGCTCCAGGGCATCTGCAACCTCCTCCTTGCTGATCTCTTTCAGGTCGCGCCTGGCGGCGAAGATAGCGGCTTCATTCATCAAGTTCTGAAGGTCAGCTCCTGTGAACCCTGCAGCAAGCGAGCTCTGCAGATGAGTCATCTGTCTTCACTGTCAGAAGAGATATCAATGTTCAGCGGACGCAAAAGGAAGCCAGAAACAACACTCCATGCACGTGACATTTAGTGTGATCCGTATCACTTGTACGAGTGAATGTGCTGGGGCTGCGCTGCAAGGCAGTGCTGAATACGATGGCAGGTGTACATGCAGACTCCTGCCTGTGCATGAAGTCTGTGGGTACACCATGCCTAGGCAGGCGTGTAAGGAGAGCATGTAATGGGCAAGCTGCAGCCATGCTAGACGAAAATGCATCTGGCGACTGAGAACATGTGACCACATGAGGGGTCATGCTCAACTGCTTGACATTGACGGTTGCACAGCACAGCAGCAATCATCTGCACCAGAGACATCATGCACACATGTATTGCTGAACAAGTTATACAAACCTGGCGTTCTGCGAGCAATCTTCTCAAAGTCGACGTCCTTGCCGATCTGCTTGCCACGCGAGTGTACCTTCAGGATCCTGACACGTCCCTGTACATCTGGTCTGTCAACTGTCACCTGCAGAGCAGAACCTGGTGTATAAGCCACCATGAACCACAAACAACACCAGCCATGAAGAAGACAACGGATCTCCATCCAAAAACACCGCACCACAGGTTTGCTCAATCCAAAACCCATGCAGGCATCACCCATGCAATGTGCAGCATCTTGCAACAAAGTAGAAGTCATGCAAAGTCATGCAAGGCATGAATACAGCGAGCGCAAAGTCATTGAGATTACCTGTCTGTCAAAGCGGCCAGGTCGCAGCAAGGCAGCATCTAGCACATCCGGCCTGTTGGTGGCAGCCAGCACAATGACTCCTGTGTTGCCCTCAAAGCCGTCCATTTCTGTGAGCAGCTGGTTGATGGTCTGCTCGCGCTCATCGTTGCCACCGCCCATGCCAGCGCCACGCTGTCTGCCGACAGCATCAATCTCATCAATAAAGACGATGCAAGGGGCCTTGGCCTTGGCCTGCAGTAACATGGACAGAGGGTGTTGGTAATGACAATGATTACATGATACGGGTGTTGGTAATGACAATGATTACATGATACAGTTGACACAGAGTGGGAACATGTGGAGGTGAGCTGATAGTGAGATGCGATCACGTCGCACGAAGCAAGACGCATTGCTGTCAGCAAATGCATAAAATTATGAGACTTGCAGACAGCACTGGAAAACCATGCACAATGAGACCATGTGCAAACAAGGCATGCAAAACAGCAAAAAATGCATATGAGCATGCATCTCAATTACTTCCCACTCTCAGCACAGATTGCAGGACAATACTGTACAATAAAAGAGTGAAAGAATATTATGCTGTGCTGACACACCTTCTCAAACAGATCCCTGACACGAGAAGCACCAACACCAACAAAGAGCTCCACAAACTCTGAGGCTGCGCAACTGAAGAAAGGCACTCCTGCCTCTCCGGCAATGGCCTTTGCCAGAAGGGTCTTTCCTGTTCCTGGAGGTCCCACCAGCAGACACCCCTTAGGGATCTTGGCACCAAGCTGGGTGTACTTGTCAGGGTTCTTCAAGAAGTCAACGACCTCCTGAAGCTCAATTTTGGCTTGATCTACACCCTGTGGGATAAAGACCAGGGGTCAGTGGACACAGTATGCATGTCATGAAAAATATCTGCGTGAGCTTGCGCCAGCGTCTGTCTGGTCAAGAAGGCAGCATAAGCTTGCACATGAGACAGTACACACACTGCAGTCAGCAGCTGGGGGTCGGATGAGGCTGATGTCTGTTCTGAATTATACAATGATGGCCACCAAACACACCATGGCATCAGTGACTTACCGCGACGTCTGCAAAGGTGATGCCTGTCTCAGGAACCTCCTGAAACTTAGACTTGCTCTTGCCAAAGTCCATGGGGCCACCCATGCCTCCCATGGGACCACCAGCCCCACCCTGTCCGCCTCCAGAGCGTCTGAACAGGAAGAATAGTCCAGCAAAGGCTATGACTGGGAACAAAAGGTTGCCCAAGAGAGCAACATAGTTGCCTTGCTGCTCTCCTTCCGATACTGAGATGTCCACACCGTTCTTGGCTAGAATATCTACCAAATCAGGGTCGTTGGGTAGCACTACAAGCGCTCTGCGACCGTCCACAGCTGTCAGCTGCAGCTGGCTGCCATCTTTGCTAAAACGGACACGCTCAACTTTGCCGGCCTGCACTGCATTGATGAACTCGCTGTACCGCCACTGGTTGCCTTCAGGCAGCTGGTAGTCTGAAGGGGAAGAGGCGACTGCCGGTGCCTTGTTAGCACCCTCGAATGTACGAGAGTCCTGCTTCTGCTGCGCTTGCTGCTCATTTTGCTGAGGGGGTGGGGCGTAATCTGCTGCTTGAGCTATGCTTGAAGAGCCAATTACCGCGCTTGCTAGCAAAGCAGCCACTCCCGCTGGCAAAGAGACGGTCTGCTTCTGCAAAAGACACTTGCACGATCAGCACACTACAAGCGACGAACATGGTGGTGAAGTATAAACTACCCCAATCACCTTCTGTGCCTGGGCGGAGACTATTGCCACGCGCCTCTGCTTGGGCTGTCCGGACATGAAAGGCGCCCTGTGAACTTTGCTGCGGAGTTTACATGCATCGGCCCCGACTCTACTGAGTGTCGCGTTTGGGGTGGAGGTGTGGGCCATCATCATTGCGGACATACTTGTGCAAGTTGCGAGTTGATGAATCAGTGTTAAAATTTGGCTTTGCACAGCCTACACACTACGATAGCGTTCTGTGGCTGCAGCGCTGCTATGCTCCCTGCGGGATTGATTGAGTGTCAATTTTCACGAGCACCCACATCCTAGGCTCTGCGCGGGCCACGTCACCTGCTTCGTTTGTCAACCACTGTAGAGCAATGGCATGACGCGGCTCCACAGATCAAGAAGCTTCATGCGCACTTGCTTCACGGGAGACTGGCTATAACACTATGGGCAAGGTTGTGCTTTTGCTGCCATTTTGTGACGTTTGCATACCCTGCTGATCACGCTGTGTTCGAGTGCTAGCAACTCTAACCGGAAGGTCGTGGCCCCTTTGGCACCTTGTGAGTTTGCGCGAGCACCCTTGTCTGCAATACTCGGTAGCACTGGGTTGAGGCTGGGTATCAGAAATTGGCTTGCCTCGTGAAAGCTTCGTGTGGTGCTTAGTTGCAACTTCCGGAAGGCACCAGTCATTGTCAGTTCAAGTAGTCCCATTTGTCCACTAGGTGTGCAAGCAACGTATTCGAGCACACTGGTAAGAAGCTTGGTATTGTTGCTATTTGCCATAGTTGCTTGCAGTGGCAGTGACAAGCAATGTTGTGCAGCTGTTCAGCGCACTGCCTCCTTCCTGCAAGTTCAGGCCTTTTCTGCAGCGTGGCAATCATCAGTGATTGTGTTGGCTTTTACACCACAAGGTCCACAAGGTCTTGGTCAAGATCATATGTTAGGCTGCGTGCGAAATTTGCTTGGTCAGCGGCTGTATGCCTGCGATTTGTGTTGATGGTCTGCTAAGTGCAGCTGTTGCTTTTTAGGTAGTGGTATGTCATACATCATGGTCAGGGACTACTAGCTGTAAAATTGCCTGTACATGCAGCCTAGGTGGTATTTATGTCTTCCTTTTACCTGCCCCTTTTGGCACTGATTATCACTTTCATCGCAAGCACTTCTTGTTGATACAGTGCCATGGCAAGGTTTGCCACATTTAGATTTCACGTTACTAGCTGTGAGTCAAAAGATGCATTCAGCTAGTTTCCCTGCTAGAGCTAGAGTGGGTCCAGTGCCGTTCGCAGAATTTGAAATAACATAATGTGCAGGTTCTCTCGGCACTGGCTTGCAACTTATACAGTTGTGTTTCAAAATCTGTGCATGAACCATATGGTGAGACTCTTGGCAACATGAGCTTTAGCAATACTCAGAGGGCAACTGTGACAGACGCAACTGTCCACTTGCAGCAGTCATTGTTAATCAAGGCCTGGCAGGTATCACACTTTCCTCAATGTGCGTTTGGTCAGAACATGGTGGCCACAACATAACAACATTTTGACATTACATTTGCCTTACAGCATTGCTGTGCTGTAGGCGTACAAAGCATTACCTCCATCACCAGTGAATTGAGAGTAATTCAAGCTGCGCAGGCCCACCAGCGAATACACAGGACATAGGGAAACATTGACCATACAATTTTGTTTCCAGCTTTGACTGTACACATCCAGGAAACTATCTACACTGTTTATGCAGCTGTAGTCAACACGTCTATAATGTCTCCTCATGTTCATGTCACTCTCTACTGCCTCATCCAGCCGCATCCTCATGATGGGTCTTTACACTGGCCTTGCAATGTGTCAGCATTTTAATCAAACCCTAACATCACCATCACCTGCTGATGTAGGTACACCCCTAACACATCCTCCATTGTGACCTTTACACGCTTTGTGCTTCTGTTCAAGGCTGGCAACAGTTTCCCTTAGTCGCGACTGAGCTGTCATGACTCTGCTGATCTGTATCAGAGGCTTGAGCTTCAAAGTGCACAGCCTATTCTGACAGCAACAATATCAGTACTCATCGTGACCCAATCTTCAAAGTGCGTTTTTCAAAGCATTATATGCTTGACTGATCATGGTTCGGATCGCAGCCTTGTCTTGGACAGTTTATTCTCTGATCCAGGCAGTTTGCCGGGCTGTGTTATCTGGTGCAATTTGGGTCCAAGAATCAATGTTACGCCGTCACAGCTGCCTGCACCTAAGCAGACGGTCAAGAGCTGCGGGTCTGCATCTGCAAATTCCCCTGTCCAACAGGGGTGACGCTTCTCACCTTGTACTGACGACTTGGCTCTCGATTGCCTGTCTTGTACCAGTATCCCCACGCACGAAAGGTTCGCGCACCGCACCAAGGCCCGAAAAGCAGCAGGCTACAGACCTTGGCAACCCCTGCAAGCGCTTGCCCTTACTAAGTAACAAGGCGCCTGTTGGTCTGTGGCAACATGATAAACTTGCTGGTGTGGTTGCTGGCGTTTCTCATACAGGCAGGGCTGCTCGGGATCGTCATGTATTCGGTATGTGCAGTTCCATAGCACTGATAATCACCAAAACATGGGACTCCTGGCTGCATCTGACTTCGTATGTCACGTGTAGCTGATTAGTCTTTCGGACCTCGAGAATGATTTCGTCAACCCTCATGACTCCTCGGCGGCGTTAAACAAATGGGTGGTGAGCACGCTTGCCTTCATGGCTCTCAATGCAAGCTGTTCACACTCAAAGTCACCTGGTGATGTTACTGCCCAGCAAGACTACATCTGTTGCGACTGCTTCTGCAGCCAGTGGAATATATATTGAACGCTGTCCTGGCAGTATTCTTGCTGGTGACGGGTAAATGGCTTGCAGCAAGCATACACATTTGCATATCACTTTACAACCTAAGAATATACTTGCAACGGGAACACATAGTGGACGTAACAGAAATTTTTAGACAGCTTCCAAAACAAAAGATGATGAGGATGATCAAGCTGGTCATCTTCCTCTTCTCTTTTGTACTCATTATCTACAGGTGTGCTTCAGCCCTGCACAATGCATCTATCAAGCAAATGCTATGTGCATGGTGCATTGTGGCTCACTGACTTTCTGCAAGCCTTTTGTGTGCCTGCATGATGCTGATTGATTGCCATGTTGAGTAACCCTGGTGCGACATTTCATTCCCTTGTGTGACCAGGACTGTGGAGACTCTCATAATCTTTGCACTTGATGAGAACAATGTGTATGGTGGCCACACACCCAAAGAGGGCATTGTGCAATGAGTCAGCTGACCCATGTGACCCATCATGTGTTTGTCAGGCTGGTGGAGTCAGCAGTGACGCGTTTGCTGACAGATGAGGGGCGAGATACAGCTAAACAGCTGCTCAGAGATGCAGCAGTCACCTTCTGACAAGGGTGTTGACCTGTTTTGCCTTGCCTACCAGGGCAACAAGCTGTAAGCGCACTGGTTGTGCAAACAGTAGTAGCTCAGACAAGGAGTTATGCTATGCTCCATATGGCAAGAACATGTTTGCACTATGATTGAGGTGCTTCAGCAAAACACTGCACAGGTTGGTTGCCAAGCAACACGTGAGGCTCTCCTTCGACACGCCTGCCATTTAGTGTACTTTATCAGTAACAGTGATTGAAAAGTGGACTGTTTTTTGAAAGTCGCAGTTTATTTCAATCAAATGGCTTGTACTTTAGCGTGGGCTTTCCTCCTTGCTTCAAGGCAAACATACCATCAGGGTCAGAGTCTGCATGAGGTGATGATAGCGTCCGTTCACCGCTGTTCGGAAGTATTCAATGAAATACATGCTGATCTGTTTGCATTGTGCAGCTCAAGGTGCACAGCATTCAATAATCGAAACGCAAGTGCAGTTTCGGTAGTCGGATTCATACCATGACCAGAAAATAATCGAAACGCCAGCATCGAGGAACAGATGATATTTCTGAACTGCAAGATATCGCTTACGGCTTGAACAAACATGACAACGATGAGCTCATCGCAGACGTTCAACTCGAGAGCGCTGCAGCACTGCAGACCCCAGCACTTTGGTCGCAGGCCATTGCGCGGGGCCCAATTTGGGTCTTGCCAGCGCTGGGCATGCGTTCTGCAAACGCAGAGGTGTCAGCAGCGTACCAATCTGCAATGCCATGCTGTTGCAGCAGTTGTTGCAGAGCGGGCAAAGCCGGTCGAAAGAATCCCAACCCTCCCTTTTGTCAAAATAGCTGGGCAAGAGGATATGAAGCTTGCGATTTTGCTTAACGTTATAGACCCCAAAATTGGCGGTGTGCTCATCATGGGAGAAAGGGGTACAGGCAAATCGGTTGCCGTAAGTTTGCCTGCACCCAGCATTCTGTTCCCAGGAAGTTGACACTGCTTCTTACTTGGTCCAGCAAAAGCCAAGAGCAGCTGTATGGTCATACAGGTCAGAGCTATGGTTGACCTGTTGCCAGAGATAGAGGTTGTTCCCGGCGACCCCTTCAACAGCAGTCCTACTGATACAAATTTGATGGGGCCAGGGGCACTACAAATATACAGGACAGGCGAAAAGCTGCCAACAGGTCAAGCTAAGACACCACTGGTCAGCACCTCTTTCCTCTGTTGGCACCACACAAGCTTTTCTTGGACACGCTTGACAAGCGGCTGAGCATCACCATTAGCGATTCTTCTATTCTGTGTGCCAGCTTGCTTTCACCAAAAGATGCAGAGGCTGTTTTGCCCATGTTATCCGCTCTTCAGAATGCATCTTCATCTGTATACCATGTGACTTTGTGCTTTACTTTCACAGGTTGAGCTGCCGTTGGGAGCTACAGAGGATAGAATATGTGGGACCATTGACATTGAGAAAGCGTTGCAGGAAGGCATCAAAGCATATGAGCCTGGATTGCTGGTATGCATGCTTCCACCTGTCTGCATCCTCATCATTTCAGCATGCGACAGACAGCATAACAGTGCCTCCCTGTGAGCCGCACTGCTATAGCCATACTGATGCAGCAACCTTGCTGTTGCATTGCAAAACCATGCATCTGCCTCAGCTGGACAGAGAACAAGTAGCCACCCATGCAGGTTGCAACCACTGCAGTGCATGCAAGACACCAGGTCAAACCCACTCTCTGCTCCCTCAGATGGGCAATCACAGCTTGTCAATGCCTCATCCCTGGTATGCAGGCAAAGGCCAACAGAGGCATCTTGTATGTGGATGAGGTGAATCTGCTGGATGATGGGCTGGTGGATGTGGTGTTGGACAGCGCAGCCAGTGGTCTCAACACTGTGGAGCGAGAAGGTGTCAGCATCATTCACCCTGCCAAGTTTATCATGCTTGGGTCTGGCAACCCTATGGTAGGCCCTCATGTAGTTGTGTGTTTCATAATACATGCACCAGGATATATGCATCGGGAAACTCATATAGCAAGAATGCTTGTGGGCATGCTGCTGCTGCAAATCCAACCCTTGCTATCATCGCAACGTCAGCTTTCAGCATGGCAAGCAGATGCCAGCATTTTGTGTAAAAGTTTGCCTGACAACGTTGCCAGAGACGCTTACCTCAGAGCTGTTGAAAGCAGCAATATGATCACATGTTGCTGATCTGAACCAAGCACCCGCACATGTACGTTCTGGAATGTGCTGTATCATCACAGCCATTCCAGTCCAACCCAGCAGATTGTGGATTGCACACACACATCCTTATGCCATTGTTCACGGCGGCACTGGTTAGTTTTGATTTTCTGCCTTGCCTCCAATGTCTGACAATTTTGGCGTGCTACTCTCAGCAAGAAACACCTTCACTCCTCCAGGTGACATGAAGCTCAACAGTTTGGTTGCCAAGCTTCACATCTAGCTGATACTAATGTGAGTGTAGAATCATCTGCAGAGTCTGTATAGCATTGTGCTCTAAGTTCTGTCTCAACAGAGAAAGCACGCAGGAAGGGGAGCTGCGGCCTCAGCTGCTAGATAGGTTTGGCATGAGTGTAAATGTGACCACTCTGCTAGATGTGGATGTGCGAACTCAGATGGTCCTGGATAAGATGGCATATGAGGAGGTTAGTCATCTGGTCTGCTTGATAGTGTGTCTCATGTTGCTTGGCACATGCATGCACACCTGGAAGCAGCCTTCGTACTGCCTTATTGCACTGCCAGTTGCATTTGTGGCAATTTGCGCTTTGAAGTATGCAAGCGTGCAAGCCATGCAGAGGTTTGAGATCATGTGTATTGCTGACATTCAATGACATCATGCTCATCTGGCAATGATGCTGTACAAGCACATAACTTGCAGGGATCGTTGTAAAGCTTGAAACTGACCTGTCTTGAGCATCTGCTGTCTCTGCTAGTCTGGCTTGCAAGTTGGGTGAGGTCCTTGTGGATACATGACCCCCCTTGATTAGTAGTGTAGAAAGGGTGTATGCATCATGATAACCCTCCAACGGCAAAGGCGCTCATAGGACAACCCACAACAAATTGATTAAGCTGACGAGTTGAAGCTGCTGCTGTTTGCATGCAGGATCCTGACAATTTCTGCTATGAATCTAGCAAAGAGCAAGGTGAGCTACGGCAGCGCTTGGTGGAAGCTACCAAGAAGCTGAAACAGGTGCACATGCCAGCAGACGTGCGCCTGAAGATCAGCGAGATCTGCAGCTTGCTTGATGTGGATGGCATCCGAGGAGACATTGTGACCAATAGGGCGGCAAAGGCCCTGGTGGCTTTTGAGGGGCGGGAAGAGGTTTCCCTAGGTGATGTGGAGAAAGTGATTGGGCTATGTCTGAATCATAGGTAAGCTGGTCATGCTGTGCTGAGTTTGCAGCTTCACACATTACCCTCAGCTCCAGAGAAGCTGAGCATGCCACACATATGTTCATTCTTACTCGCAACCTTCTCAAATACAGATCCTTTGCTGTTGTCTGGAGACCATGCCTTGGCCCATTCGATAAACATTTTTTCAACAGCTGTAGGTTTCTCTTAGGCCCTTACAGCCTGACAAACACCTGTGTTGATCAGCAACAGACATCAGGACATGGTCTTTCGTACTCTGCATGGGACTGACCGGCACATTCATGCGTCTGTGGTGCACAGCATGCAATAGCCTCTAGGGAAGCCTGCACACAGTTAATACCAACAAGCAAAAGACGCAGCACAAACATGAACCAGCTTGACTCCATGTGTGAGAGGGTCAAACTTTCTCGCCTCACCTCGGCAACCCATCTGTTACAATACACAAAGCTCTGCAGTTGGCTGTGCAAGCCTTGCATACTGTTCAAGACTTGCTACTGCAAACAAGTCTTTAGCTTGTATGCTGCTGGTTGGGTAAGAAGGGGTGTGTTCAGATGCCACAGACAAAGTCATGCTGCCGTCCACATGCCTGTTGAGACGAAGACATCCTATCGAACCTTGTTCGCACTCATAGCATGGCGCAGGCTCAAAGATGGCCGCACCACAGCTCCACTGGGTCTCACTGCATGCAGCAGTAAGAGGCTGTGGTATTCAACATGATATCATAACCCCATTTTCACTGATACCTTGTTACAAGTGCAGGGAAGAAGCACCCTCCAGCATAGTCATTGATAGTCATAACAGTAAGACCAACTGAACCAGCTGCCAGCAGAACCTTGCAGGCGGGTATTTGCAGGGTCAGATCATGGCAGAGTATGGTTACAGATTGCCCTGTGAACCAAGCTATGCAGACGCCAGTCAAATGTGCAGGATGCTGTAGCTGTTGTGGGCGCCTTTGCCTGCAAAATGGCCATTGCCATCTGGCCATTGGTACGCTAAATCCCGCTGGTTTTGATGGTTCAGGCTGAGGAAAGACCCCCTAGATGCCATGGACGGCGGCAGCAAAGTGAAGCTGGCTTTCCAGAGGATCACACGTCCGAGAGAAGCTGCTGAAGCTGATAAGGCCAAGCAGGAAGCGGCGTCTAAAACAGCAGCTGGCGGCAAGGCTGGCAAAAAGGCTGGATCATGGGGAGGACTGCCATGAGGATAGATACTAAACCCCACAGATATAGATCACGGGGAGGACTGCCTAATCCTCATCATCCCAGAACCTGGTTTCAGCTCTCCACCAAAGCTACAGATACTGAACTCTTATGATACCACATTTGATTGAGAAACTGGTTTTCTCTCACAACGCAGTTCGCTGTAGACTAACATCCTGTTGGTAGGCGTGTGTGTGTGTGGTGAGCATAGTCTAGGGTTTTTAAGGAGCACATCATAGTGGTGTTCCCTGAATTGTCAGATTCAGAAACGGATTTCCAGGAATTACTGATCTGCAGAGCCTGTTGAAATGCCTGGATCATCGAGACTTGAAGCCAGATAAAGTATGCATTCAAGCACGGCTGTGTTGGGCTGCGCAATGCATTTGTCTCGGAGTGCTGGTGTTGATTGCTGGCAAGCTGGTCAAATGTATGCATGAGCTGCAAACTACCTAGTGCAAAGATTTGTCCCTACGCCTCAGATCACCCTCCTGCTCAGGTTTGCAAGCCAGTGGGTCTGAATGTGCACACATGTCAATAGGCAAATTTATATGTTAAATTTGCCAACCCTTTTTTGCTGCTCATTCCACTGACATACCAGCTGCAGCTAGCGCAGCCGCGAGATGCACTGCTGGTCCAGCACTGGTCACAGCCGTAGGACAATTACCGTGAGGAGCATTCGCAAGCATGAGGCTACGTGTGAGACTGGCCAAGAAAGTGCTGGTGACTGAGAGTTGCATCGTGAACCGTGATCGTAAACGCGGTATGACTAATTTGCCGGCCGTGTTATGTTTAAAGCTCGATGACGAGCGTGGCAATCGTCCAATGACCTCCTCAGACCTCCTTCCTCCAGCGCCTGCCTGAAAACCCGAAGATCTATTCTGACGCCTTGCAGATCAACGAGAGGGAATCGACCGGGTATGACGGGTATGACTGCGGATCAAGTTTCCAAAAATTTCAAACTACACAGCGTTACGACTATATTGTCGGCAGCCAGTTGTGCATGACAGACGGTAACAAAAACCCTTGGGCGTGCATAGCCAGCGCAGGACGTTTTCGGGTGAGCTGCTGCACTGAGCGACACTCATCCTTGTTGCACGATTGTAGTATACACATATATGTGTTTGCTGCGGGTTTGCAAACAAGCGGACGTAGCAAATAAGCCAGAGCAGGTTTTGATCAAAAATCTGTGTGTGCACAGCGCCTGTGCCAATTCTGTTGATCGTCTAGCCTATTTCGAGTTGTATCTGGTTATGAATTCACCGACGATAACCTGACAACAAAGCTGTTGTACCAACCTGGCTGCAGTGGCTGCGCGGACGGGCTTCACATAGTAACAGGCCGCAAAAAGAAACCACGACGCCGGCAGAGGAGGACTCGCTGGCCGCTGTTGACATATTCGAGCCCATAGGTCAAGGGATTTCTGGAACAGTTTACAAAGGTCACTTGCTGCACAACTCTCAGGCCGTCACCGATGTCCCTCTCTGCAAGGTCATAGGTGTTGTATATCCATTTGCTGCAGACTCTTCTGCTTGCACATGCTGCACTCAAGTCTTTAACGTGCTGCTTGAATGCAATGCTGCCAAATGAAATAGCATTTCCGGCTTCAAACCAGCCAACACCACAAATTTGCAGTGCTCAGCGGTGTCCCAGAAAACGTGGCCATCGCAGCTCAAGCCCGGCCCACAACCCTGAGAGTTCCAAAACAATCTGCACAGCACCATGCCTTTCTGCTCATAGGAAATCTGCCGTGACATAGGTCTATGGAGAAGGAACGTTGTTGCAGTGAAAGTAATGGAGCAAGTACTGGACAAGTCCCAGGCAATGCAAGAAGCTTCTGTCTGCATGGCTATATGTCATCCCTCTGTGGTAGGTCCAGCTACTGCCTTGACATGCACCAAGGACTTCAATGCACAAGCTGTGACCCCCATGGTCAAATGGGCAAAAAAATTGTCTGAGCAGTCTTTGGGGGACGCTTTCACTTGTCTCGGCGCAGCTGGTCCTGCTGCAGCATTCAATAGCAGTGCAACATTCACTGTTTTCTTGTCGGCCGTCCTCATGGAACAAGTGTCTGCATGCAGCCTGCAATTCAGTGGCCAGTATCATCACAAACTTGACTCAGCTGTTACCAGTCATGATGGCGCCAATTCTTATCAAACTTTTGGACAAACCTATCTGCTCTGGTTGTTTGGATGAGGTTTGAACATGTTCACCCAGACAGATGGCATGCCCTGAAGGGCGCCTGTCTTACGGATTATATGTGATGTACACTTTCTGTACGCCTTGGATTGCACAGACAGCCATGCGTGAAGATTTGATCCCAGCTCAAATCTGTCACCTGCTGCGCAGGTACGAACCCACTTGTGTGTGCTTAAGCAGTTGCCTGCTGCTCAGCAAGACTTGGACAGGTGCTGCACTGCTCTGCCTCACCCAGTGTGCCTGCCACACCTCATTATCTGTATGTACCTGCAAGCCACAGAATGTGGTAGCAGCGCTGCGCTACAATATCATGTGTCACAACCCAGGACCTGTTAGAAAGGATGCAGCATGTATCATGGAGCATGTTGCTCTTGCTGTGCAATTGCTTTGTGCTGTCCATAACTCCATGTTCATAGTTCATATTTGTACTACAAGCTGTCGCTAGGGCGCCTCAGCTGTTGCAAATGCATGAACAGTTTATATTGTTGGACATTGACGTGAGACACATCAAAACCTCACCGTCAGACATAACTCGTGTCAGAATCTATACTTGAGCTACAAGTATTGCTTGACTCACTACATGTTAATGATTGCAGGTTGCATGGCCTTCAGGAGAACAGGCAGGCAGCTGAGCTGGTGGTCGCAGTTAAAACACCACACTACTGGCCTGTATTACACCAGCAAACCATCACCCAGACCAGCAGCTGTGACGCACCTCAGACACAAGCAGAATTGTATTGCGCAGTGATTGTGATGCAGTACTGTCCAGGCGGTACTCTGTGGGCTGCCCTCCAGCAAGGGCACTTCCACAACACCCCACATAAGTCAGACTCTCAGGTAGGTCCAAAGTCATGCTGCTGTGGGGTTTGGCCCTGCCGTGCCCTCCCCTGTCAGCAGTGGCAGACAACCTCAGCTGAAGGGGGTCTGGGAACAGCCTTGGTGAAGCGTCAAGGCCAGACAAGCGACAGAACCACTCATCATATGTCTCCTGGTGCACAGGACTCAGAGCATGCGCAAGCAGCATGTCACAGCAGACCTTGCCGAAGTATAGTGCTGCCTCAATGTCAAACGCCCTGTGCCAATGGCTTGCAGTCAGACAACAACTCGCCCAATGTCAGCTCACCACAACCAAGACTGGACAGGATCCTGGCAGTGGCGCAGCAGATTGCTGCAGCACTTGAGCATGTCCATAGCCAGAGTGTTGTGCATGGAGATGTGACCAGCCACAATGTGCTTTTGGCCAACAGGCTGACTCAGCATGGCCCTTGTGTCGCTAAGCTTGCTGACTTTGGTGAGCTCTCAGCAAATCATTGCTGTTACAGGCATCCTGCTGTGATTGATAGTCAATCAGGCTACACTGCGCAATCATGTGTTGCTGCATTTTCATGCTCTTTATTTCAATTCTGTCAGGGCATGATAGACCAACTGCACTTCCTTTTCTGGCAGTTCTGTAATGTCAGGCAATCAATGACGCTTAGCTTACAATGCGTTTTGTCATTCCAAGGTCATGGACACGCTCCCTTTACAAACACTCTCACTGGATGCATTACAATCACGAATGCGGACTTTGCATGCAGGCACGTGCACAAGACTGCAGAGCCCAGGGTCCTTTCAAGGGGCATTCAGGGGTGATCATGCAGTGGCACATGGTACCCTCATGTACATGCCTCCAGAGCTACTGCTGCAAGGGACTGTGTCTTGTGCTGTGGATGTGTACTCATTGAGTGTTCTATGTGAGTGGTCTGAACCTGTTCTTGTGTCCTCTGATCATGCATTTGTCGTGCCTGTAATAACCACATTGTCATTCATGGTGGTCTTATGTCAAAGATACTTTTGGAGCACATCAAGTTGAGCAACAGCATAGAAGACCGGTGTATGTACCTGTAGCACAAGGGTAGCACATGGAGGACAGACACAAATGTTATAGCTCATCATTCTGTCCTTTTTGAGTGCTGGAGCTTGAACTGCTGCATTGTAGAAGTATTTTTGTGGTCGCATGTCAATGATCCGGCATGCAAACACCAGTGGCATTCAAGCTGCTGCATGCATTTTGTCGCTTGATGCACACGTTTTGTACCTCTGAGTACCTCTGACAGCGGCGTGACACTGAACATGTTTGGTGCTTTGGGTTGTGACAAGTGCTGGAAAGCAGTTCATGACAGCACCTGTTTGTTGAAGGTTACTGATTTGTAATGCCTATCATGACTGTACTGTCTTTGCTCAAGATCAGTGATGTGTGTTCCCACAGTGTGGGAAATGTACACAGGCCAGCAGCCCTACAAGGGTCTGACAGAGGCTCAGATCATGGACAGCAAGGCTGAGGGCTGCAGGGATTTGCCCCTGCCCTCATCATGCCCCTCACCATATGTACAATTATGCAACAGGTGCCTTGAAGTCAATTCATGTCACAGGTAGGCTGCAGATTGCAAGCTGTTATGGCACTGATTGCCATCCATGCTGCGGTCACTTATGTCAGGTGTCTCTCAACAGCAGCAGCACCAGCCAATTGCTGGAGCAAGCACAAAGCAGACCTGTTGACACAGGTGTTGACAGAGATGCAGAAATTCTCCTTCTGTCTTTGCACAACAGAAAAGTTCTGTGCCCTGATGCAGCAAGAATGTGCCTGTCTTTGTACTGGCTTGACCGCAGTTGCTCAATTGACTTGAAGCTAGCTTAGTTGACTTAAGTATGGACCTAACTCCTGCCAAACCTGCACAAATGCTTGCAATCCAGCTGCTCTGTCACATGGTCGCAGTCAAGAGGCAATGTTGCCCTGCTATGTGACCAGCATAGTCTATGCAAGATCCTTTGTTGCTGGGCTTGCATGCTCTGCCAAGCTGGCTACAGTCGTGAGTTACAATTTGTAAGTTGCAACCTGTAAGTCCTTTGCCCGGGGAATCCTCACGGCTTGCTGCCGGCAGGTGTACGAAGCCCAATCTTTTCTCTTTTCAACTGCGATGCAGCAACTGTGATCTTGTTTGCAGGCCAAGCATGAGTGAGGTGTGCCTGGAGCTGTCAAGGATACGAAGCCTGAAGTTGGAAGTCTCACGGCAAAGATGAACAGCTATGATGTGACATTGAGGCATCAGCAGCTTTGCTGGATCAAGCCATGAGGGGCTGCTTGCAATACACGCAAGAGTCTGTGTGAGGCTGGGCTGTGGGTGTTGGCATGATCTGTGATTCTTTGGCCAGCTGCTCTTGACTGTGCATGGGTACAAAGCTGGTAATCACATGACTCACTGCCAATAGTCCTGCAGGAACATTGGCCAGACCCTGTTACAAATTCTATGTGCAGCACCAGGTACAGCTTTTATACACAGCTGTGCATGTTGCTGGCAAGGCTACAGGCGCAACACATGTAGACACATGAGCATGCTCATGTTATTGAATCAGGGCCTCCGAAGAGTCTTTTTTGCGCGAACCAAATTGTTACGGCATGTCTTCTGAAGCTGGATATTAGTTGGCCTGATTACACCTGTTGTCTCCCAATCATTTGCCAGGAGCACACTGCCGTATGAAGCAGGTATGCTGCATTGCCAGCCAGTAGGCAGCTGCATGAAGTGAAGAAGAAAGGAAAGTACTACGCATTTTGGCATTGAATAAAAGCCCAAAGGTGGGGCATATTGGGCTACCCTGAGAAAGCTGTATGAAGTACATACGCTGTGAAGCCAAGTATGTGCCTTTCGTACTGAATACAGTGTGATGCAATCAGTCTGCATCGTCCAATTTGCGCGCACATTGATGCTGCAGCACATCAATGGCCTGTGCCACCTTCGTTTACCGTCAATATGCTGCTTGTGTAACGTCATGGTTCTGTCTTTGCGTGCTATTTGTTGGGTCACAACTCCTTATACCTGATGTTGATCCTATGCTTGGCTCTGATGGCACAGTTCACGAAATGGATTTGACATGGTCTTTAACTCTCACACCTTCCCTTAGCTTGAACTGCCTTGGATTTACCATTTGCGCTGCCCATACAGTGGTTTATAAAGTATCCTACGTCAGATTTTCGACCAACTAATGTAGGTCCACTATGTGAGAATGGCCGCATGCCTGAACACTATGTGCTGTGTAGTGCATGATTGCTCCTTTTGTACCTTACAAGGCTTGCAATAATGGCCGTGACGCATCATGATAATTATTTTCTGAACTGCTATTGCTGTCCAAGGTCGTGGTATGCAGAGTGGTTGCACATGATGGCTTTGTGGTGTTTTGCCATTTGGTGCAGCAATGTTGAATGTATACTGTCACTACTTTGAGCAATTATTGTAGCCACTGGCCATGCAAATAGAGTGCATGTGTGACGATTGTGTAAGTTGTGTCTCTGCTGCATTTACTGGCCTGATGCAACTCAGCCGGACACCAATCACTGATTATTTGGACATGTCGGCTCTGGCTTGTCTGTCTATGGACACAAGAGCTGAGCGTGCTTGACACCCAGCACGGATGTCAAGCACGGTTCTTGACACAATCAGTGGGGAAATTCGTGTGAGTATCTTGCACACATTTTTGACGTGATTCAGGAAGATGATTACATCACCAAGTGTGAAAGCAGGCAGATTGCTTGATCAGCCCTGGTTCACCGCAGCTGCAATGCACCAGCAACCAATCTCTCCATGCAGCTCAGGAAGGCAGTTTATCCTGCAGCTGCAAATGTGGTGCCCTGTATGGCACAGCATGCGCATGAACAGTCCTCTTAGTTGCTGCTCAGTGCAGACCATTTTCTCCAACTTATGCATAGATTGCAGAGCAGCAGCTGCAAATCATGTTGGGGCAGATGATAGGCCTAGGTCATCTCAATTGACAGTCGTCCCAAGCCTGGATTTCCGGACTAATTTGGAAGGGGTTTACCAACTTATGACTCCGAGAACTTACACTGGCGAGCAAACTTGGTGAAGTGAAGGGAGCCACAAATTATTGGAAGGAGTTTACACATGCCCTGGCAAAAACCCTGCTGGCAGAAGCTAAAGGTTTTTCGTAGCGTCAGCAAGCCTTGCTGCGTCCAACGTTGACGTCGTGGCCCAACGTGTTTGATTTACCCTTGTGCTGAGGCTGTTGGCTGCTGATATACTGTTTGCGCTGCTCGCGCCTGTCCCGCATACCGAACCGCTGGTGGCCGGCACATGTACATAGCAGACTGGGACACCTTCGCAGAACAGGCTGAAGCTCTATATCGCAGTGACCCCCTCAGAGTCCGATACGTGCTGAAATATAGACATTGCGATGGCAAGGCTGTGCTGAAAGTCACCGACGATAAAACGGTGACCTTTGCAGCAGATCAAGGCGGATTCGCTCGATAAGCACGAGGCAATTCACCAGTGATGACATGTACATTTGCAGGCTTTGCAGTATAAGACTGACCAGATAGCAGATGTGAAAAAGATCGAGAAGCTGAACCTACTTTTTTTCACCCTTATGGCTCAAGGCTCTGAAGCTGAAGGTGAGCAGCTTCCTGCACTATGCTTTGTGTATCGCTAAGGGTCGCCAACTTGCTAAGAGTTTCATGCTGACATACAGATTTTGGTAGCATATGCGCTGCAATTGCTAAACATCTCTGCGTGCTCTGCAGTGCCACCTGTGGAACAAAGTGAAGCCTCCGCAGCTCAAGTATTTGAGACCACTCAGAAATCTCAGCAGTCTGGGCAGCCGAAGAAAGGGCAGAAGAGGCGGAAAGGATAGCACTTGCACAAACTTTTATTGAGGTCTAGGCAGGCAATGCTGTATGGAGTGTCACAATCACCAAATTAACTCCAGAGATTTCGGCCACATAGCAAGTGCAGCTTGTTGTGTAAGCTGCACATCATTGCCTGACTCTTGACATGTCTATGAACGCATTTGCCAGACATGCACATGCGGTGATCAAGCAATATATGCCTTGCTCATAAGACCATTATACACATTGTCAAGTCTGAATGTTTTGAAGCTCAGACATACTATACCGTGGTTTGTGCTTGATGTGGCCCTGTGTATGCCAAGATGGCCCATCCAGTACCAGCTGTACAGGTATGTGCGCGCTTGGATGCACAGCCCCGTGCTATGAAGCTAGCACAATGCAGCTATGTAGTAGGCCAAAAGAAATCTGCATGTACTGGGTTGGATGATTACACGTATTCTGCAGACTTGGGCATGGCGTAGAGGTGCAGCCCAGGGTCACTCTGCTGCATAAATGGTCGTTTTGTGTTTTATCTCTCGCATACCTTGAAAATGAAAGCTGAGGGTATATTCACATGAGCATGTGTTCTTCCGTTTGGCCGTTCTGCTGTACAAACCAACAGCTTGTGCGCCGCAATCAGCAATTGATTCGCGAGCCCCTGCTCACATGCGATCCCCAAGCGGTGTCGCTTAAGAGTTTATTATTGAGCACTTGGAGACGCAACAGCTATGGCGGTGCATTCCGCAGGTTAGTCATGTTGCTGATTAGGGCTCGAAACCAGTTACTAATTACATCGAAACCCTTAACCTGCCGCATCGTAGCTCTGCGTAGGTCGAGGGCATTGCAACCTTGTTTGACTTCAGCCGACAGCTTTCACGCTAAACCTGCCTGCAGTCAATCTTCATTAGACATCCTTTCGTCTTTATCTGCACATCTTGGCGGAACTCTCTGTTTTGGCGACCGCACTCCCCACCGTCCAGCTATGAATAATCCCATTGAAGGACTGGAAGGCTTGCCCGACGCTCAGAAGAATGCTTTGATGACGCAGATTGAGGAGATGCAGGTCAGAGATAGGTAAGCCAGGCCATCAGGGCACGTGAGGGTGGCAAGCTCATCGTGGCGGCATCGACATGGTAATTCCTGCAGTTTACGGATGTACAACAACGTGGTGGAGCGCTGTTTTAGAGATTGCGTGGAGTCATTTCGACGGAAAGATCTCGAGAGCAATGAAGAACGGGTCAGTACAGCATCAAATGCCGCTTTTGATCACGCTTGCCTAGCAGTCTTTGTTTGGTGCATCTGAGTTGGCAAGAGCCACATGGTTTGCCATTGAGATGACAGACACCAACTTGCATGATTGTTCATGCTGCAGTGTGTCACCAGATGCTGTGAGAAGTTCATGAAGCACTCTGCTAGAGTGGGTATGCGGTTTGGGGAATTGTCCAGTCAAGCAGAGCAACAAATGCAGCAAGTTATGCAGCAACAAACAGGGCGCTAGCCTCCAGCAGCTGTTGCAAGCACATTTGCTTGCCTCGTTATCAAGTCCAGATGTGTCCAAGAATTGCGTCGCTGGCTGCTGAACAAGACATCAGCAATGTCAGAGTACAGACCCATGGGCAGACTTTTAGCTCGAATCACCAATGTGCAGCTTGTTGATTGGGCCACAAGCTTGCTTGCATCACACAATGGCATTGTAGTCTGATGAGACCATCATATGATGTGCCCATAATTGTTGGGGTGGCAGCCTCCTGCCAATGCCAGGATGACTGGTTTTCACAGACCACCTTCAATTCTGTCGTGCTCTGCTTCAACATCCGTTGCCCACCTGATCAATGGCACTTGCGAGTTTCATAGGTTGATGCTGGGAGTGCTTGGCAGTTTACATGTAGTTCATTAGGTAATGCCAACAAACACATGTCCCTTCAGGTAACAGGTAACCTTACACTTTCTGATCGTGGCATTGTACAGGCTGTGCATGTACATATCTTGGGAACGTATTACTTGGTCCGATCTGTAAAGAATTGAAATCAATTGGTGAGATGATGAATGTGTGCATGGTGTTTCTTCATGCTTGGAAGTGTGAGGAGGTGCCAGCTGGCCTTGCGCAGGGCATGCCGTGGAGGAACGAGGCTATTCCTGCTTTCTGCAGTTTTATCGTGTACGGTCGTCTCAATGGTTCTTGTGCAATGTGTGTCCCTGCAGCATCTGCCAGTTGGCTACTTTTACACACTTCATGTGTAGCTATAGCAGAAGCTCATAACCAGTCATGCAGGAACTAAGCGCAACTCCATGTATGTGATCCATCATATGCCGAATCAAAGCTGTTGCGATTTTGTTGCAATTCAGCTTCGACATACGTAGCACTGTACACAGATGCACATGGGTCCGGCTACCTGCCTGTTACCCTGATTCCAGGCCAGTGCGGGTTTGGGAACCTGTACGCATCTGTGTCCCGAAAGAGCATACGTAAGTGGAAGCTATTGTCCAGACCGACTTCCACAATTAAACTGTCCGAGGGGTTCATGTGATCCAGGGCTGAAGGGCAATGCCGGCGCCAGGTAGAATCTGAAAGGAGTGGCCCCTATTGAAACCTAATCAGCCGGTCCCCTGATGTCCGACTAGGGTATACTGAAGAGTGACACCTGTCGAGCAAAGCTAGTCACGTGCGCTCGTTTGTGTCACCTAAAGAGGTATAGTGCGACTTGTGCGGAGCGACGGCGCTTGAGTGTGCGTGTTTACATCCACAACGGCAAGAAAATCTGTGTGGAAGCTACTGTATACAGGATTTCGTGTTGCGGATCGGAACTTGCGGTTTCTGGACCTCGAGTTGAGACAGACACAGCAGAGAGTAACAACAGGCAGCACTTCAGGCGGTTGCTTCCTGTGCTTGAACAACTGGCGCCCAGGTCACTGTCAGCCAGCAAGATTGAATACCGTCATTTGTCGACGTTGAATGCGAGGGTCAGCAGCAGCGCAACGATGCGCGATCGTTCACGCTTCACGGGACGCGCAGTGTTGCTGCTGCTTCTAGTGTCGTGTCTTCTGTCCGGAGCGTCAGCGACAAACCTGCAGCAAATCACTGAATGTGGTAGCAGCGCTGCGCTACAATATCATGTGTCACAACCCAGGACCTGTTAGAAAGGATGCAGCATGTATCATGGAGCATGTTGCTCTTGCTGTGCAATTGCTTTGTGCTGTCCATAACTCCATGTTCATAGTTCATATTTGTACTACAAGCTGTCGCTAGGGCGCCTCAGCTGTTGCAAATGCATGAACAGTTTATATTGTTGGACATTGACGTGAGACACATCAAAACCTCACCGTCAGACATAACTCGTGTCAGAATCTATACTTGAGCTACAAGTATTGCTTGACTCACTACATGTTAATGATTGCAGGTTGCATGGCCTTCAGGAGAACAGGCAGGCAGCTGAGCTGGTGGTCGCAGTTAAAACACCACACTACTGGCCTGTATTACACCAGCAAACCATCACCCAGACCAGCAGCTGTGACGCACCTCAGACACAAGCAGAATTGTATTGCGCAGTGATTGTGATGCAGTACTGTCCAGGCGGTACTCTGTGGGCTGCCCTCCAGCAAGGGCACTTCCACAACACCCCACATAAGTCAGACTCTCAGGTAGGTCCAAAGTCATGCTGCTGTGGGGTTTGGCCCTGCCGTGCCCTCCCCTGTCAGCAGTGGCAGACAACCTCAGCTGAAGGGGGTCTGGGAACAGCCTTGGTGAAGCGTCAAGGCCAGACAAGCGACAGAACCACTCATCATATGTCTCCTGGTGCACAGGACTCAGAGCATGCGCAAGCAGCATGTCACAGCAGACCTTGCCGAAGTATAGTGCTGCCTCAATGTCAAACGCCCTGTGCCAATGGCTTGCAGTCAGACAACAACTCGCCCAATGTCAGCTCACCACAACCAAGACTGGACAGGATCCTGGCAGTGGCGCAGCAGATTGCTGCAGCACTTGAGCATGTCCATAGCCAGAGTGTTGTGCATGGAGATGTGACCAGCCACAATGTGCTTTTGGCCAACAGGCTGACTCAGCATGGCCCTTGTGTCGCTAAGCTTGCTGACTTTGGTGAGCTCTCAGCAAATCATTGCTGTTACAGGCATCCTGCTGTGATTGATAGTCAATCAGGCTACACTGCGCAATCATGTGTTGCTGCATTTTCATGCTCTTTATTTCAATTCTGTCAGGGCATGATAGACCAACTGCACTTCCTTTTCTGGCAGTTCTGTAATGTCAGGCAATCAATGACGCTTAGCTTACAATGCGTTTTGTCATTCCAAGGTCATGGACACGCTCCCTTTACAAACACTCTCACTGGATGCATTACAATCACGAATGCGGACTTTGCATGCAGGCACGTGCACAAGACTGCAGAGCCCAGGGTCCTTTCAAGGGGCATTCAGGGGTGATCATGCAGTGGCACATGGTACCCTCATGTACATGCCTCCAGAGCTACTGCTGCAAGGGACTGTGTCTTGTGCTGTGGATGTGTACTCATTGAGTGTTCTATGTGAGTGGTCTGAACCTGTTCTTGTGTCCTCTGATCATGCATTTGTCGTGCCTGTAATAACCACATTGTCATTCATGGTGGTCTTATGTCAAAGATACTTTTGGAGCACATCAAGTTGAGCAACAGCATAGAAGACCGGTGTATGTACCTGTAGCACAAGGGTAGCACATGGAGGACAGACACAAATGTTATAGCTCATCATTCTGTCCTTTTTGAGTGCTGGAGCTTGAACTGCTGCATTGTAGAAGTATTTTTGTGGTCGCATGTCAATGATCCGGCATGCAAACACCAGTGGCATTCAAGCTGCTGCATGCATTTTGTCGCTTGATGCACACGTTTTGTACCTCTGAGTACCTCTGACAGCGGCGTGACACTGAACATGTTTGGTGCTTTGGGTTGTGACAAGTGCTGGAAAGCAGTTCATGACAGCACCTGTTTGTTGAAGGTTACTGATTTGTAATGCCTATCATGACTGTACTGTCTTTGCTCAAGATCAGTGATGTGTGTTCCCACAGTGTGGGAAATGTACACAGGCCAGCAGCCCTACAAGGGTCTGACAGAGGCTCAGATCATGGACAGCAAGGCTGAGGGCTGCAGGGATTTGCCCCTGCCCTCATCATGCCCCTCACCATATGTACAATTATGCAACAGGTGCCTTGAAGTCAATTCATGTCACAGGTAGGCTGCAGATTGCAAGCTGTTATGGCACTGATTGCCATCCATGCTGCGGTCACTTATGTCAGGTGTCTCTCAACAGCAGCAGCACCAGCCAATTGCTGGAGCAAGCACAAAGCAGACCTGTTGACACAGGTGTTGACAGAGATGCAGAAATTCTCCTTCTGTCTTTGCACAACAGAAAAGTTCTGTGCCCTGATGCAGCAAGAATGTGCCTGTCTTTGTACTGGCTTGACCGCAGTTGCTCAATTGACTTGAAGCTAGCTTAGTTGACTTAAGTATGGACCTAACTCCTGCCAAACCTGCACAAATGCTTGCAATCCAGCTGCTCTGTCACATGGTCGCAGTCAAGAGGCAATGTTGCCCTGCTATGTGACCAGCATAGTCTATGCAAGATCCTTTGTTGCTGGGCTTGCATGCTCTGCCAAGCTGGCTACAGTCGTGAGTTACAATTTGTAAGTTGCAACCTGTAAGTCCTTTGCCCGGGGAATCCTCACGGCTTGCTGCCGGCAGGTGTACGAAGCCCAATCTTTTCTCTTTTCAACTGCGATGCAGCAACTGTGATCTTGTTTGCAGGCCAAGCATGAGTGAGGTGTGCCTGGAGCTGTCAAGGATACGAAGCCTGAAGTTGGAAGTCTCACGGCAAAGATGAACAGCTATGATGTGACATTGAGGCATCAGCAGCTTTGCTGGATCAAGCCATGAGGGGCTGCTTGCAATACACGCAAGAGTCTGTGTGAGGCTGGGCTGTGGGTGTTGGCATGATCTGTGATTCTTTGGCCAGCTGCTCTTGACTGTGCATGGGTACAAAGCTGGTAATCACATGACTCACTGCCAATAGTCCTGCAGGAACATTGGCCAGACCCTGTTACAAATTCTATGTGCAGCACCAGGTACAGCTTTTATACACAGCTGTGCATGTTGCTGGCAAGGCTACAGGCGCAACACATGTAGACACATGAGCATGCTCATGTTATTGAATCAGGGCCTCCGAAGAGTCTTTTTTGCGCGAACCAAATTGTTACGGCATGTCTTCTGAAGCTGGATATTAGTTGGCCTGATTACACCTGTTGTCTCCCAATCATTTGCCAGGAGCACACTGCCGTATGAAGCAGGTATGCTGCATTGCCAGCCAGTAGGCAGCTGCATGAAGTGAAGAAGAAAGGAAAGTACTACGCATTTTGGCATTGAATAAAAGCCCAAAGGTGGGGCATATTGGGCTACCCTGAGAAAGCTGTATGAAGTACATACGCTGTGAAGCCAAGTATGTGCCTTTCGTACTGAATACAGTGTGATGCAATCAGTCTGCATCGTCCAATTTGCGCGCACATTGATGCTGCAGCACATCAATGGCCTGTGCCACCTTCGTTTACCGTCAATATGCTGCTTGTGTAACGTCATGGTTCTGTCTTTGCGTGCTATTTGTTGGGTCACAACTCCTTATACCTGATGTTGATCCTATGCTTGGCTCTGATGGCACAGTTCACGAAATGGATTTGACATGGTCTTTAACTCTCACACCTTCCCTTAGCTTGAACTGCCTTGGATTTACCATTTGCGCTGCCCATACAGTGGTTTATAAAGTATCCTACGTCAGATTTTCGACCAACTAATGTAGGTCCACTATGTGAGAATGGCCGCATGCCTGAACACTATGTGCTGTGTAGTGCATGATTGCTCCTTTTGTACCTTACAAGGCTTGCAATAATGGCCGTGACGCATCATGATAATTATTTTCTGAACTGCTATTGCTGTCCAAGGTCGTGGTATGCAGAGTGGTTGCACATGATGGCTTTGTGGTGTTTTGCCATTTGGTGCAGCAATGTTGAATGTATACTGTCACTACTTTGAGCAATTATTGTAGCCACTGGCCATGCAAATAGAGTGCATGTGTGACGATTGTGTAAGTTGTGTCTCTGCTGCATTTACTGGCCTGATGCAACTCAGCCGGACACCAATCACTGATTATTTGGACATGTCGGCTCTGGCTTGTCTGTCTATGGACACAAGAGCTGAGCGTGCTTGACACCCAGCACGGATGTCAAGCACGGTTCTTGACACAATCAGTGGGGAAATTCGTGTGAGTATCTTGCACACATTTTTGACGTGATTCAGGAAGATGATTACATCACCAAGTGTGAAAGCAGGCAGATTGCTTGATCAGCCCTGGTTCACCGCAGCTGCAATGCACCAGCAACCAATCTCTCCATGCAGCTCAGGAAGGCAGTTTATCCTGCAGCTGCAAATGTGGTGCCCTGTATGGCACAGCATGCGCATGAACAGTCCTCTTAGTTGCTGCTCAGTGCAGACCATTTTCTCCAACTTATGCATAGATTGCAGAGCAGCAGCTGCAAATCATGTTGGGGCAGATGATAGGCCTAGGTCATCTCAATTGACAGTCGTCCCAAGCCTGGATTTCCGGACTAATTTGGAAGGGGTTTACCAACTTATGACTCCGAGAACTTACACTGGCGAGCAAACTTGGTGAAGTGAAGGGAGCCACAAATTATTGGAAGGAGTTTACACATGCCCTGGCAAAAACCCTGCTGGCAGAAGCTAAAGGTTTTTCGTAGCGTCAGCAAGCCTTGCTGCGTCCAACGTTGACGTCGTGGCCCAACGTGTTTGATTTACCCTTGTGCTGAGGCTGTTGGCTGCTGATATACTGTTTGCGCTGCTCGCGCCTGTCCCGCATACCGAACCGCTGGTGGCCGGCACATGTACATAGCAGACTGGGACACCTTCGCAGAACAGGCTGAAGCTCTATATCGCAGTGACCCCCTCAGAGTCCGATACGTGCTGAAATATAGACATTGCGATGGCAAGGCTGTGCTGAAAGTCACCGACGATAAAACGGTGACCTTTGCAGCAGATCAAGGCGGATTCGCTCGATAAGCACGAGGCAATTCACCAGTGATGACATGTACATTTGCAGGCTTTGCAGTATAAGACTGACCAGATAGCAGATGTGAAAAAGATCGAGAAGCTGAACCTACTTTTTTTCACCCTTATGGCTCAAGGCTCTGAAGCTGAAGGTGAGCAGCTTCCTGCACTATGCTTTGTGTATCGCTAAGGGTCGCCAACTTGCTAAGAGTTTCATGCTGACATACAGATTTTGGTAGCATATGCGCTGCAATTGCTAAACATCTCTGCGTGCTCTGCAGTGCCACCTGTGGAACAAAGTGAAGCCTCCGCAGCTCAAGTATTTGAGACCACTCAGAAATCTCAGCAGTCTGGGCAGCCGAAGAAAGGGCAGAAGAGGCGGAAAGGATAGCACTTGCACAAACTTTTATTGAGGTCTAGGCAGGCAATGCTGTATGGAGTGTCACAATCACCAAATTAACTCCAGAGATTTCGGCCACATAGCAAGTGCAGCTTGTTGTGTAAGCTGCACATCATTGCCTGACTCTTGACATGTCTATGAACGCATTTGCCAGACATGCACATGCGGTGATCAAGCAATATATGCCTTGCTCATAAGACCATTATACACATTGTCAAGTCTGAATGTTTTGAAGCTCAGACATACTATACCGTGGTTTGTGCTTGATGTGGCCCTGTGTATGCCAAGATGGCCCATCCAGTACCAGCTGTACAGGTATGTGCGCGCTTGGATGCACAGCCCCGTGCTATGAAGCTAGCACAATGCAGCTATGTAGTAGGCCAAAAGAAATCTGCATGTACTGGGTTGGATGATTACACGTATTCTGCAGACTTGGGCATGGCGTAGAGGTGCAGCCCAGGGTCACTCTGCTGCATAAATGGTCGTTTTGTGTTTTATCTCTCGCATACCTTGAAAATGAAAGCTGAGGGTATATTCACATGAGCATGTGTTCTTCCGTTTGGCCGTTCTGCTGTACAAACCAACAGCTTGTGCGCCGCAATCAGCAATTGATTCGCGAGCCCCTGCTCACATGCGATCCCCAAGCGGTGTCGCTTAAGAGTTTATTATTGAGCACTTGGAGACGCAACAGCTATGGCGGTGCATTCCGCAGGTTAGTCATGTTGCTGATTAGGGCTCGAAACCAGTTACTAATTACATCGAAACCCTTAACCTGCCGCATCGTAGCTCTGCGTAGGTCGAGGGCATTGCAACCTTGTTTGACTTCAGCCGACAGCTTTCACGCTAAACCTGCCTGCAGTCAATCTTCATTAGACATCCTTTCGTCTTTATCTGCACATCTTGGCGGAACTCTCTGTTTTGGCGACCGCACTCCCCACCGTCCAGCTATGAATAATCCCATTGAAGGACTGGAAGGCTTGCCCGACGCTCAGAAGAATGCTTTGATGACGCAGATTGAGGAGATGCAGGTCAGAGATAGGTAAGCCAGGCCATCAGGGCACGTGAGGGTGGCAAGCTCATCGTGGCGGCATCGACATGGTAATTCCTGCAGTTTACGGATGTACAACAACGTGGTGGAGCGCTGTTTTAGAGATTGCGTGGAGTCATTTCGACGGAAAGATCTCGAGAGCAATGAAGAACGGGTCAGTACAGCATCAAATGCCGCTTTTGATCACGCTTGCCTAGCAGTCTTTGTTTGGTGCATCTGAGTTGGCAAGAGCCACATGGTTTGCCATTGAGATGACAGACACCAACTTGCATGATTGTTCATGCTGCAGTGTGTCACCAGATGCTGTGAGAAGTTCATGAAGCACTCTGCTAGAGTGGGTATGCGGTTTGGGGAATTGTCCAGTCAAGCAGAGCAACAAATGCAGCAAGTTATGCAGCAACAAACAGGGCGCTAGCCTCCAGCAGCTGTTGCAAGCACATTTGCTTGCCTCGTTATCAAGTCCAGATGTGTCCAAGAATTGCGTCGCTGGCTGCTGAACAAGACATCAGCAATGTCAGAGTACAGACCCATGGGCAGACTTTTAGCTCGAATCACCAATGTGCAGCTTGTTGATTGGGCCACAAGCTTGCTTGCATCACACAATGGCATTGTAGTCTGATGAGACCATCATATGATGTGCCCATAATTGTTGGGGTGGCAGCCTCCTGCCAATGCCAGGATGACTGGTTTTCACAGACCACCTTCAATTCTGTCGTGCTCTGCTTCAACATCCGTTGCCCACCTGATCAATGGCACTTGCGAGTTTCATAGGTTGATGCTGGGAGTGCTTGGCAGTTTACATGTAGTTCATTAGGTAATGCCAACAAACACATGTCCCTTCAGGTAACAGGTAACCTTACACTTTCTGATCGTGGCATTGTACAGGCTGTGCATGTACATATCTTGGGAACGTATTACTTGGTCCGATCTGTAAAGAATTGAAATCAATTGGTGAGATGATGAATGTGTGCATGGTGTTTCTTCATGCTTGGAAGTGTGAGGAGGTGCCAGCTGGCCTTGCGCAGGGCATGCCGTGGAGGAACGAGGCTATTCCTGCTTTCTGCAGTTTTATCGTGTACGGTCGTCTCAATGGTTCTTGTGCAATGTGTGTCCCTGCAGCATCTGCCAGTTGGCTACTTTTACACACTTCATGTGTAGCTATAGCAGAAGCTCATAACCAGTCATGCAGGAACTAAGCGCAACTCCATGTATGTGATCCATCATATGCCGAATCAAAGCTGTTGCGATTTTGTTGCAATTCAGCTTCGACATACGTAGCACTGTACACAGATGCACATGGGTCCGGCTACCTGCCTGTTACCCTGATTCCAGGCCAGTGCGGGTTTGGGAACCTGTACGCATCTGTGTCCCGAAAGAGCATACGTAAGTGGAAGCTATTGTCCAGACCGACTTCCACAATTAAACTGTCCGAGGGGTTCATGTGATCCAGGGCTGAAGGGCAATGCCGGCGCCAGGTAGAATCTGAAAGGAGTGGCCCCTATTGAAACCTAATCAGCCGGTCCCCTGATGTCCGACTAGGGTATACTGAAGAGTGACACCTGTCGAGCAAAGCTAGTCACGTGCGCTCGTTTGTGTCACCTAAAGAGGTATAGTGCGACTTGTGCGGAGCGACGGCGCTTGAGTGTGCGTGTTTACATCCACAACGGCAAGAAAATCTGTGTGGAAGCTACTGTATACAGGATTTCGTGTTGCGGATCGGAACTTGCGGTTTCTGGACCTCGAGTTGAGACAGACACAGCAGAGAGTAACAACAGGCAGCACTTCAGGCGGTTGCTTCCTGTGCTTGAACAACTGGCGCCCAGGTCACTGTCAGCCAGCAAGATTGAATACCGTCATTTGTCGACGTTGAATGCGAGGGTCAGCAGCAGCGCAACGATGCGCGATCGTTCACGCTTCACGGGACGCGCAGTGTTGCTGCTGCTTCTAGTGTCGTGTCTTCTGTCCGGAGCGTCAGCGACAAACCTGCAGCAAATCACTGCAAAGCTTCGCGATTATACTGGGTTACAGCACAAATCCGGAGAACCCAAATCCTACGCTTCGACTGGTCCGGGTAGTGTTCCTGAAATTGGGAAGCTGCCGGTAAGCTTCGCCTGTGACATCAAGGTTTGTCTCTAAATCAAAGCTGCCGCTCGTTACTGGGTACTGCCTATGCCCAGACAAGCATTTGGTGGTTGTTGCAAAATGACTGTGTCCCCTTGCTTGCCTTTGGCGCTGTTTGTTCTGTTTTGTTGATGAGTATCATCAGCCTACATGATTGAGACCCCTACGCCTCCACGCATGGAAAGCCTGCAGGACATCCATATGCATAACGGAGTGCTGTTGTACCAGCATAACATCTGCCTTCCTGCATGACCTCTGCCTTCCTGTTATAATGTATGGTTTTGATGCAGGAAGCAACTGCTGTGGCAGGCTCATCAGATGCTTATCTGGTCATTCATGCCCGGCGGCAGCTAGCTCAGAACATGACTACAGGTAAGCAGCACATCCCCAGGCATACAGTATGTAATCAACAGAGTGCTTGTTGGATGAGATTACATCAGGCAGTCAGTCTAGGTTGCATGGTCATGTGGCAAATATGATGTAGGATGTTTCTGTGCCATCCTGTGTGTCTCTGTCATCAGGTGACCCTTCCAGCCCTGAACTCTCCCCCGCCGTTGTCTCCACCATTGTAGAATCCCCCCCTGCAGCGAATGCGTCCCCAGAAAGCGCCACCCCAGCAGCTGTTGCATCCCCACAGTCTCCCCCCGCAGGTACATCCTCAGAAGCTACCCCAGCCCTTTCCACCCCAACCCCTGCTGCCACCCCTTCACCAACTGTTGCAGCCACACCCAGC
>JAABUP010000144.1_pt1 | contig 44346 bp, 46 predicted proteins | sample 5559201 | NCBI WGS metagenome assembly JAABUP01 (sample SAMN10711887, study PRJNA513373) | rock metagenome | isolation source: Antarctica rocks | place: Antarctica
GATGGACGGTGTCCTGGAGCATCAGGACTCGAACGGCGGCGGAGGGGTCATCACCGACGGCGACACCCAGTGGATGACGGCCGGTGCGGGCATCTTGCACATCGAGACCCCCCCAGAAGCCGTCGTCGCCAGCGGTGGGCTGTTCCACGGCCTGCAACTGTGGGTGAACCTGCCCAGCGCGCAGAAATGGGTGGCGCCGCGCTACCAGGACCTGGGACGCGATCAGGTGACACTGCTTGCCTCAGCCGACGGGGGCGCCCTGGTCCGGCTGATCGCGGGGGATCTTGGCGGAGCGCGGGGACCGGGTTCCACGTATACGCCGATGACGATGGTGCACGCGAGCATCGCTCCCGGCGCCCGCCTGGTTCTGCCGTGGCCCACCGCGTATAACGCCCTGGGGTACGTGCTGGCCGGACGCGGGAGCGTTGGCGCCGAACGCCGGGACGTCCACACCGGGCAGTTGGCGGTGTTCGGCGCCGGGGACGCGGTCACCGTGCAGGCGGCGGCGAGGCAGGACGGCAACGTCGGCCGGCTTGAGATGTTGCTGCTCGGCGGCCGCCCAATCAAGGAACCGGTCGCCTGGATGGGCCCGTTTGTGATGAACACCAAGGCCGAGGTGCGGCAGGCGTTCGAGGACTTCCAGGCCGGGAAACTTGGCAGCGTGCCCGCCGTGCATCACGCCCCGACCGAGATGGTCGCCCTGAACGCTGACTCCCCCTTGGACTAGCGGGGGCCCCCGCTCGCCAAGCTTGCTCTCAGCTGACGCTCAGCGAGATCCGATTGCCCCAAGGTCACCCGAGGGGCACGCTTCGAACCATGACGCCGAGCCCGGGAAGGGACCCGCGGGGACGCAACCGTAGCGTCGCCACCGGGCTCAGCCTCGCCGGGATCGCCGGCGTCGCCACGGCATTCCTGGATCAGGGCGCGAGCGTCGCCGCGCAGCACCCCAGCTCACCCACCGTGACGAACGACCCAGGGTCGGCCGTCGCGGTTGACCCGAGCCTGGGCGCGGGTAGTAGCGGGGGGCTTGGCGGCAACCCGGTGAGCGTGCCGAGGACGGTGACCCGTGCCAGCTGAGCTGCTGGGCCGCCCGCTGACCGAACTGCGTCGGGACCGCGTCATGGGCACCGGCTTGCACGTCATCGTCCACGGTGACCCCGAAGCGGGGTCGGCGGCGGTGGCCCGGATCGAGGAGCTGGAGCGGCGCTGGAGCCGGTTCCAGACGTCCAGCGACGTTACCTTGCTCAACGGCGCGGGCGGCCGCCCGCTCGCCGTACATCCCGACACCCTGCTGCTGCTCGATCGATGCCTGCTGGCCGGCCGGCGGACGTGGGGACTTTTTGATGCCAGCGTGCTTGCCGCGGTCCGAGCCGCCGGCTACACAGAGTCCTACACCGGGCTCGACGTCGCGGCAGGTGACCCCGTCCCTAGCAGCGGGCTCGCCGGGTTGCGGATCGAAGGCCTTCACGCGCGGCTGCCGGCCGGGGTCCAACTCGACCCGGGCGGCCTCGGCAAGGGCCTCGCCGCCGACCTCGCCGCCCACGCCGCGCTCAGCGCCGGTGCCATCGGGGTGGTGGTCAACCTCGGCGGTGACCTGCGCGCCGCCGGTACACCGCCCGAGGGCGGCTGGATCATCGACGTGGAGTCCCCGTTCAGCGCCGCCGACACTGTGGCCACCCTCCACCTTGCCTCTGGTGCGGTCGCGACCAGCAGCCGAACCCACCGGGTGCTCGGTCACGGACATCACCTGATCGATCCCAGCACCGGGGCGCCGGCCCGCTCGGGCCTAGCGCAGGCGACCGTGATCGCCGGGGAAGGGTGGTGGGCCGAGGCCCTCGCCACCGCCTCATTCGTGGCCGGTCCTGACGTCGGCGCCGACCTGGTGACGCGCCACGACGCTGCCGCGATTTTGATCACCGACGCTGGCGAGTTCATCGCGGTCGGTGACCTGGCCAGGTTCACGTGCTAAGCGGCACCCTCCCCTGGTACGTCGCCCGGATCAGCGGCCTGCTCGCCTGGGCGCTGCTGTCGGCCAGCGTGGCGCTCGGGTTGCTGCTCGCCACCCGAGTCCTGGGGCCGAGCCCCCGACCGGCGGTGCTCCTGCGCCTGCACCGGCGCCTGGCCACCGCCAGCCTATGGTTCGTCGGGCTGCACCTGGCCGGCATCCTGCTGGACACGTACGTACAGTTTTCGCTTGCGGACCTGTTCGTGCCGCTCGCCAGTCGCTGGCATCCGGTCGCGGTGGCCTGGGGTGTGGTGTCCTTCTATCTGCTGGCGGCTGTCGCCGTCACCTCGCTGGCCTTTCGCCTGCTGCCGCAGGCGGCTCGACGGCTCTGGCGCCCAGTGCACCTCTCGAGCCATGCGCTCTTCGCTGTGAGCACTATTCACCTGCTGGCGGCAGGTACCGACGCCGGGAATGTACTCATCCGCCCAGTCGTCGCCGCCGTCTCGGCCGGCATCGCGGTCCTTGCCGTCATGGGCGCGGCCGGCCGCCGCGTTCCCTCTCACCAACTGCGGAACCCCGCCGCCACCATCCGGCTAAACGGGTCGGTGCGCTGAGGCCCGACCGCGGCGTCGGCGAGAGCCGGCCCGAATGTGGCACCCTGTCGAGCCGGTCCCAAGCGCCCGTAGCTCAGCGGATAGAGCAGGTGCCTTCTAAGCACTTGGTCGCAGGTTCGAGTCCTGCCGGGCGCACTTTCTGCCGCTGACCTGCGATGATACCTCGCAACTGCTCAGGTCGGCACTGGCACAGCGCTCAGAGACCAGGTAATGTTGCAGGATGCCGGAGGATGCGCGGGCGCTCTGGACGTCGTTGCTGCGCTCGTGGGAGCGCTCGCTGCGGGCCCGGAACCTGTCCGGCGCGACGATCAGCAAGTACGCCGAGTCCGGGCGGCAGCTGGTCGAGCACCTGCTGGCCAACGGGAACATCGGCCCGGAACAGATCGCCCGGCAGCACGTCGAGGAGTTCATCGCGCGCCTGGCCGCGACCCGCTCGGCGGCGACTACCAGCGTTCGGTACCGCTCGGTGCAGCAGCTGTTCATCTATCTGCTCGATGAGGAAGAGATCGCCAGCAACCCGATGGTGCGGATGCGGCCGCCGATCGTCCCGGAGCGGCCCGTGCCGGTCCTGAGCCTGGACGAGGCACGTCGGCTGCTCAAGGTCTGCGACGGTAAGGACTTCGTCTCCCGCCGCGATACCGCGATCCTGCGGCTGTTCCTGGACACCGGGATGCGGCTCGCCGAGTTGTCCGCGCTGCGGGTGGCGGACATCGACCTGGACGACGACGTGGCGCTGGTGCTCGGCAAGGGCCGACGCCCACGCGGCTGCCCGTTCGGGCCGCGCACCGGCCAAGCGATCGACCGCTACCTGCGGCTGCGGCTGCGGCACGCCCGGTCCGGCGACGAAGCGCTGTGGCTGGCGGAAAAGAACCGTCCGCCGCTGACTTCCAACGGGGTGGCGCAGATGATCCGGCGCCGAGGTGTGGAAGTGGGGCTGCCCGGACTGCACCCACACCAGCTGCGGCACACGTTCGCGCACAACTGGCTCGCGGACGGTGGCCACGAGGGCGACCTGATGCGCCTGGCCGGCTGGAAATCGCGACAGATGGTGAGCAGGTACGCGGCCTCGACAGCCGATGCCCGGGCCCGCGAGGCACACCGCAAGCTGTCATTCGGCGACAAGCTGTGAATGACGACCACCGTCCGAAATCAAAATGACGATCCCTGTGGGCTTGCTAGGTCGCGGCGCAACACTCTCGTGCTGCCGACACGGCGCTGGGCCCCCAAGTTCGTTCGACATTGAGCCGGCAGGGAAGTTACCGTGATGACCACGACACTGTCGCCGACTTTCGGGGTTTCATGGCCGATCACGTTCGTCCATAGTGCCTACGGCATAAGGTGTCTCGCATGTCAGCGAATACCGTGGGGACGCCCCGGCCAATACCGCCAGCTACCAAGCCGCCCGTTGGATGCTGTCCAGCGACGATCCGCGCAAGGTGATCGGACCATCGGTCGGATCACCGGGAACTGGCCTCCCGGGACTACGACGGTGTCGACGGTGTCAGCCGGACCCGTGAGCAAGGAATCGGCTGGCTGCGGATCAGGCGTGACCTTCTCGAAGGAATCCGCCAGTTGCCGGCCCTTATCGACAACCATGCGGTTTAGGAATCCGTTTGGGAGGCTGGTGTGACCTGCGCCATATGGAGCCATTGGGCATCTGAACTGCACTTTTACGTTGGCGGGCGTTGGCTGGCGTCGGCTCCTGTTGAGTGTTTTGCGGACCGTTTGCGGACTGAATGCGGACTGGTAACGGTGGCTCCCCGAACATGGACACTCGAAGCTCAGTTCACCGAGCGATGGGTGGTGAGTGTTAGGCCGCGCACGCATCCCCCCTGGACGATTACCTGGGGGGGCCGAGACACGCGTCACTCCGCTTGGAACTTGCCATCGCGGCATCACTAGCGGCGCCGGCTCGTAACGCCTCTGTGCGGGGGGTGACGAACGCTGTCCCGGCCTGACCGCATACGACACCCGCGCCCCGTTCGGCACCGAACGCCGGGTCGTCCTGACCCACTCCCCGAACCCGCACGCCAAACAGTCCCGCGGCTTCGACCAGACCCTCGCCAAAACCCCTGCGACGGCCGCGGGAACTCGCCGACACCGTGGCCCGCGGCAAGACCCGCCGCGACCGCGCCGCCGTCCTGGCCGACATCGCCCAAATCACCCGAGCCCGCTGGGCCAACCGGGTCCTGAACACCACCCTGACCGGCCAGGGCCCCGACAGTAAAGCTGCGCCTCGCCTGGCAGCTCGTCCGCGCCGCCCGCCGGGCGCCCTGGAAACCGAACTGTTCGGCAAACGCCTATTCGTCACCGACCACGACGAGTGGACCGTCACCGACGTCGTCGCCGGCTACCGCTCCCAAAACGATGTCGAGTCAGGTTTCCGGCAACTCAAAGACTCCCCACCTCGTCGGGTTCCCCGACGCTGAACATGGGTAGCACACCCGCCAGCCCCACGCCCCCGCTGACCTGCACGTTTACACCTCAAGGCCGCGATAACCAGGTAACTCCCGCTAGTTGTCAACCGCCGCGCCGCTCCTGTACCTGTCTGAGCCAGCCCTCGTCAAACGGTGTCAGGTCGGTTACCGGCACGAGTTCTAGATCTGTGAGCATCCAGCCGCGCGCGACCAACCAGACATCCTGAGTTCCCTGGCTCACCAAGCCGGCGACGTCCCATCCGCCGGAAGTCAGGCCCTTAAACGGTGCACGATTCCCGTCTATAGCGATGATCGCTTCCAGCGGGGTGCCGAGCACGGGTTCAAAGCTTCGGCGTTTTAGTTCCATCCCCCTTGACAGTCCGCAGTCAGCATGTTCGGCGTTGAGCTAATTACTTGCAGTATCTGCTTTTCGTTTTTCAGTCCATACGTCAAGCCTGCGTAGACACCGGAATCGTGAACAGAACGGTTCTCCGAACGAGTCGTACTTGACTCCTCAGTGAGATCACCGAACGACCGCGCACCGATAAAATTCGTCGGCTGATAGAACGTCAGTCTGGTCCGGAGGTAATCAATCACTCGCGAGGAACTCGGAGACCCGACGGCCGCCCCCCTAAACTGCATTAGTAAACATTGGTTTCGTCCCAGGGGCCGGTCGAGAAGCAGACTGCCCCGGTAGCCACGCTAGTGTAGGTTGACACCGACCCATAATAGAATCCGGTAGTGGGCACCTGCGCGAATTGCGTACCTGGAAATCTGGGGCTCATCCTCGGCCTCGATTAACCGCACTGCCGCGTCCATCGAACGACTATCAAGGCCTTCGACAAGAGCGTGCGGCGGCGTTGTCACCGTTGAGGATCAGCTAACGAGGCCGCCCGGTCAGGAAGTTGTACAAGTTTCTGTTACTATGTGGGCATGGCAGAGGCAGTCGTCCCAACCAGTGAAGTCCGATCAGCGCTGGGTCAAATCACCAAGCGGTTTGACGCCGGGGACTCCGAGCCAGTCTTCTTCGGGTCGCATCGCCGCGCTCAGGCCGTGCTCGTGCCCATCGCCACCTGGGAGAAGCTGCTCGCCCACGCCGAGGACGAGCTGGACCTCGATCTGGCCCGGCGGCGCCTCGCCGACCGTCGCCCCTGGCTCGGCGAGGAGGAACTTGCGGCGGCGCTGGCACACGCGACAAAGAAGGCGGCTGAACGCGAGCCGGCGTGAGACGGCGGGCGAAGCCAGCCCGCTACCGGCTCAGCACCCACCCCGCTGTTCCAGATGATCTGGCCTCGCTCGCCGTCCACGGGCCGCAAGTGCTGATCGCCGCTCGCGCTGCGCTCGACGACCTTACCCATGGACGGGTAACCGGCAAGCGCCTCGGAGCACGACAGGTCAGCGGCGACCTGACCGGCCTCGCGAGCGTCAAGTTTGACATCCCTGGCAGCCCCACCCGTCGGTTCCGGCTGGTCTACGGCGACCTTGACGCCGAGACGCGTGGCGTGCTGGCGATCGGCGCCCGTGACGAGCACGCGATCTATCGACTGGCCGTCGCACGTGTGCAAGCCAACGAAGGCCCAATTATTCCCGAGGAACCTGGGTCTGCGCACCGATAGCCGCGGCTGCGACTGTTCGCGTCAGCGGTTGATGATCGACCGCAGCAGGGCGTCGAGGCGCGACGAATCGTTGCCTGAACGCGATCCGCGATGCCAAGCGTCGCCCACCCGCAGAGCCGGTGCCACCATTCGACCCGCCCGGACCCTCCCAGCTCAGTGACGTCACCTGGCTGCAGCCTTACCCGGACGTCTGGATCAATGAGATTCCCGAGCAAGCCGCAGGCCCCGACCACCGCGCCGAAAGCCCTCCGTCTAGCGTTCGTGGCGCGCCTTACAACGGCTCCCTCCCCGCCAGACAGCCGCCGTAGTCCTGGCTGCACTGTGGACATGGGACGGTCGGCATGTCGTAGACCGCGGATGCTCCGCTGCGGAGCGACACCGGCATGCGAACGGCACGTTCACCCCGTAAGACACATCCGCGCGCGGGATGCATCCCTTCTTACGGCCTGGTGGCGTTGGACGACCCGAACCTGGTGTCGTGTGCGGGGCCGGTATCCGAACTCCGCGTTTGCACGTGGCCGGAAGCAGTCTGGTGTTCCTTCGTTACCTGGCGTAAATAGCGCTAATTGGCAGCCAGAGGAAAGGTGAATATACCCGCCTATAAGAGCCGGGAGGCTTGTCAACCTAAGAGGCCCCCCATTCGTTCTAAGGGCATAGGAGGATGCAGTGACGCAAGGAGTAGGACGAGTGGGCAGCTACGAAGAGTCGTACCCCAGACTCTTCGAGTGCGCCTACCGGGTTGCGTTCCGGCTCCTCGGAAATCGGCACCTCGCCGAGGAGGTAGCCCAAGAATCTGCCGTCAGAGCCTACGTCTCGTGGCGCCGCGTTCGCGGCTACGCCTTGCCATGGGTGGTTCGGGTCGCGACCAACGTTGCCCTTGATATGGGACGCGCACAACGCCGCAATCGGGGCGGAGAGTTAGTCGATCAAAAGACTATTACATCCGCAGTTGTTGACAGTAATGCCGACGTTCGAATCAGTCTTAGCAGCGCGCTGCAGCGCCTTCCGAGGCGCCAGCGCGAGGTAATCGTCCTTCGGTATTTCTTAGACCTATCTGAAGAAGACATCGCCGCGCTACTCACGATAAGCGCAGGCACCGTGAAGACTCACGCCCACCGGGGACTACACACGCTACGTGGAGCCATCAATATCGAGGAGTTGAACGCATGACATCGAACGCCTTGAATGACCCAGCGCCGCCGCGCGGTGACGCACAGAGACTGGCCGAGGTCACGCGCAGGGGCCGCGCCCGCATTAGGCGTCGGCGACTCGTTTTGGTGACGACAATAATGAGTGTCCTTTTGCTAGGGGGCGTAGTCGCAGGGGGCCTTCAGTGGCGCACAGCGAGCCAGGGCGGAAACACAAGCATATTGGGAACGCCCGGCAGGACAACACCTCCTTCCCACCCGCAGGGTGCCTCGATGTCGGCACCGCCGAACACACCTACGAAACCGGACCCTTCGCAGACACAGTGCAAGACGACTCATCTCTCTCTAATCGCCGGGCATCACGGAGTTGCCGCTGGTTCCAGAGTCTTTCAATTTGTCTTCCGCAATCAGTCGCAACAATCATGCACAGTTCAAGGACGCCCAACGGTAGTGGCAACGGACGCCTCGGGGGGGGTGTTGCCATTCCAGGTCAACGACTACGAAGACGGCGCTCACGTGCCAAGCCAGATGTTGCGGCCAGGCCAAGAAATAGGTTTTCTCGTTCTGGACAGTTCACCTATGAACGGAACCGTGCGGTGCACCGACGCCAAGACTGTTACCTTCAGTTTGCCGGGAAGCCCGGGCCAACGATCAACGACAGTAACTGGCTTGAATTACTGCCGAGGTGGCAAACTCTTCGTCTCACAACTAGGCTCCCTGTCCGCCACCCCTTCGACCCCCAGCAGCTACCCAACCATCAAGTGACGGTTTACAGGACGGTAGAGGTGCTGGTGGTTGCGATCAGGTCGACGATGACTTGATGGGTGGTCAGTGGCCGGCCGCGCCAGTTCAGGGTGATCTGGGAGAACAGCCGGTGTTCAATCTTGTCACTTCGAGGTGTCCGGCGGCTGGTGGCAGACCGACCTACGGCAACCAGCGTCGCGAACTCGGCTTTCCCCGGCCTGCGCCAGGTCCATTCGCGTATACCCCGCCCGAGAAAAGGCCCGGCGAGCGGGAGGGACCATACGGGACAACACAACGATGCAGATCCACCTGCCGACTGCCCGGAGAACTGACCCTCAGAAGGGGTGAGACTGATGTCGGTCATGGCCGAGTTGCCGCCGAAGGACTTCCCGAAGTTATCCAACCTGAGCAGCATCCGGTCCGTCCCACTTGCGAGCTCGGCTGCCGTGTCGCCGGCCATTGTTTGCGCCGGCACGCTCCGACCCGCGCGAGCGGCGATCAACTTGTCCCTACCCACCGTTCCGGGCCGGTCTCCTTTGGCGCTCGACGCCGCCCTCGGTGGTGATGCCAACCTCGAAGCCATCAGTGGTAGGCCAACCGCACCGTCTCCGTGGAGAACGCCGTCACAGATCAAGAGTGTTCGCCAGCACGCCGCCGAATCCCGACGGCGACTCGCAACCTAACTCCGGACGTCCCAACATTCGTCGCAACCTCAGTCCGGCGTCACAGGCTTCGCCCGGACGTGACACTCCTGACACGGCGCATCCCCCCGAGCAGATATCAAGATCGCTGACTCACACACCTCATGCATCCTGGGGCTAGATTCGTCGTGACGGAACTATTTTCGGAGACGGGTGTGGTCAAGAAGTCGGTCAAACAGCAGCAAGCACTGCGCCGCGCCCGCGATCGCAAACCTGGCCGACACGGCACGAGCGTGGCCACTGCCAAGAACGCGCCCACTCATCAGCGGCATACGGAGGCCGTGACAGACCTTGGCATGAGCGAGTCGGTTCGCCGACGTCGCGCGGCAACGGTCTGCGGATGGTGCGGCGGCCCGATCGAGGTAAAGGCGACCGGCCGCATCCCGAAGTGGTGCTCGGCGTCGTGTCGTCAACGGGCCTGGGAGCAGTCCCGGGCCGCAACCTCGGGATGCTGCGCCGTCGAGGTAGTGGAGCGCCGCGTCGAGATCCCGTCGCCTGCGCCCCCCACGCAGGCCACCCTTCGGCCGGGACACCGCGACTGGGCTGCCCTGCTGTTCGAGCTAGCCGGCCAGCTCGACGCCGGCCGCGTCTACGACCGGGACATCCCGGAACTGTCGAGGGCACTGAACCAGGTTCTCGAGTCGTATACCCGCCACCCCTATATCCGCCACACCCGTGAAAACGGCTAGCGCTAGCTCGGTCACCGTGAAGGGGGGGACATCGGAAAACACCGTGTCACCCCAAACGGCGCGGTGTCACCCCTTTGGGTGACGCCGGAAGGCGCCGTGTCACCCCTACCAGGGGTGACACCACAGTCGACACCCCATTCGTGCACAATCCGACCAAGTCACCCGCAGCGTCCCACAGATCTGGGCAGCCTGGACGTCCCCCGTCCGTTAGTCGTTGCGCAATGGATCATCACGTCCGCGCCGGTCACGGCGGCCGCGACGCCCTCGCCGCTGAACGGGTCTCCGGTCAGCCAGGCGTAAGGGCAGTTCGGGGCTGGTGGCCTGGCGGCGGCTGAAAACCCGGACGTTGTGGCCAGCGAGCAGCGCTGTCTCGACCACGGCGCGGCCGAGCGTGCCGATGCCGCCGGTCACCAAAATGGTGTGAGTCATGGGCTCGGTCCTCTCGTGTCCCTCGTTAAGAACCCGGCGCACCTCCCGAAGGTGACATCTCGGCGCCCTGCCGGGCGGCGACGCGCAGCTTGTCGGGGTTGGCGATGATGTGCACGGCAACCAGCGCGATCGCCCTCGACCCTCCGACACCTAGACGCCGAGAAGCACCTTTGCCCCGCACCGCGATCTGTCCCGCCCGCCAGTCGATGTCATCCAAGCCAAGCCTGGCGACTTCACCTGCGCGCAAGCCGAGCCGCGACAAAAGGAGCAAGTCGAATAGTCGCGGCGACCGATCACCCGGCGCCGGTCGCAAGCGGCCAGCAGCCGGCGCAGCTGACCCGGCTCGAGGCGCGTTTGTTTTGTTCGGGACCGGGGGCCCATCATGAAAGAAGGACTCCTCAGTGTTTGTGCTGCCGCGACGTTGACCGACGTGCCGCCCGCAGGTGCCTTCTCCACTAGTGACAATGGGCCGCCGCTCGGCAGTGAGGATGGGCGGCCGCTCGGCCCTCGGTCGAGATGACAAGCCGACTAGGAAGCAACCTTTCGGGGCTGCGCCCGCGTCTTAATGGTGTGCCGCGCACCCGTAAGGAGGATGTCTTCCAAGCGTTCGTCTTAGATGCTTACCCTCGGCTGCGACGATTCGCTTACTTATTGGTTGGCGATAGCCACGCCGCGGAGGACCTCGTTCAGACCGCGCTTGCCAGAACCTATGCGGCCCACAGACGACCGGATGAGCGGCCTCAACTTGACGCCTACGTGCGGCGGGTGATCGTAAACGCGGCGATCAGCGAAGGCCGCCGTCCCGGGCGACGAGAATCGGCCACCGGCAACCCGCCGGAACCCGCCGGTGCAGACGCATCTACAACGGGCGCGGTCGACGACCGGGACTTGCTTCGTCATCTGCTAAAGGGGCTTCCTCCCCGACAGCGTTCCGCCATCGTCCTGCGGCATTATCTTGATCTCAGCGAAGGGGAAACGGCGCACGCAATGAAGTGTTCTGTCGGAACCGTGAAATCGCTGACCAGCCGGGGGTTGGTGGCGCTACGCAATAGCGTCGCTAACACGACGCCTCTGGGCGAAGACCGATCTGCAGACGACCTGACCTCAACCCACGAATAGGAGCTACCTATGACGAGCGCGAGGAATTCTGACCTGCATGACCGGCTAGAAAACGTGGCAGAGGAAATGCCGATTTCGGATCCTGGTCTAGCCTACGAACAGATCCAATCCCAGGGGCGACGCATTCGGCGCCGCTCGCGATCCACAGCCGTGCTGGTGACCGGCCTGGCAGCCGCCCTTGCCGGCGGACTCTTCACCACCCTACCGGGTTCGAAAACGAGTTCGACCCAACCCCAACCCGTTCACTACCTACTCACCGGCAGCACCCCATCCCAGCCACCAATCGGATCCGTGCCCCCAGTCCTTCCCCCGCCGATTCTAAATGGCCCGGCCAGCCAGCAATTAGCCGCGCAGATGGCGTCAAAGTTGCCCGGCTACACGGCAGTTCGACTGGAAGATCAAACCGTTGATTGCGGCACGGCGGCTTCGGTCAACTTCATGAACTCCGTGCACGACCTAGTCATCGTCCAAACCCAATGCTTGTCGCATCCTGTCATGGCGGCAAGCGTTGCCCAGACAGGCGAATTCACCCTCTCCGATAGGCCGAACGGCGACCAGTTGCTCACCTCGACCGCGGCTCCCGGCAACAGAACCGGAGGCTTCACCCTAGTCATTAAAACGGACAGCACAGGGCGTCTCGCGCAATTGTCCGCGTACGGGCCGGAGGGCAACAAGGCGCCCTTTACGGCGGACAAAGCGACATCTCTCTTGCCGTAACCCGCTGATCGTCCCTCAGCATCGAGCGGTCGCGACGGGTTCATGGCGACCAATCGCGCACGCTTTACGTGCTACTCGTGGCATAGCCAGCGCCTGGGCGCCGACTCCGGCGCAGGCCATCAACTCATGGAACGTGCTCCCGAAGACCGTATAGATCAACGGGCGTCTCTTGACCGACACGAAGAACCTTTGGCTCGCGGTTTTGGTTTCGGCACCCACCGCTCACGGATCTGGGTGTAGTCGGCGACGGCATTTGGAGGTTGGTTGGGTCGGGGACTGGCGCGGTGACGCTGTCGCGTCCCGTTTCCAGCCCCCGCCCGTCGAACCGTGCCTGCGGTTCTCCCGCACACGGCTCACCGACGTCCTTCACCGGCGGTGTTCGACCGGAGCCCGCCAGGGCCGGTTCGGCCTGGGGGCGATGACGGTTCCGTTGAGGTCGATCGGGCCGAACGCGTCGCGCGACCGGTAGATCTCGGCGAATCCCCAGGCCCGGCCGCGTTTGTGCCGCTTCGCGAGGAACAAGGCGAGGCGCATCTCCGCGTACTTCCTGATCCTGTCGAACTCTCGGGCCGAGTTGCCGTAGCGGAAGAACCCCGCCCTGCCGCGCAGGAATGCGTTGATGTCCTGCACGACTCGCTCAACCGGCGCAGCGAGCCGTGCCCGCATCGTGAGGACCCTGATGCGCCGTCACAGATCAACATTGTTCGCCCGCGACCGGCCGAAACGCGGCGGCGACTCGCCAAGTAACTCTGGACTTCGCAAGATCACTCGCAACCCAATTCTGGACTTCGCAAAGTTCGGCTGGACGCGCCTCGCTCTCACCCGTGCACTGCGAGTCGGATCCCGGTATCGACCTGATCGGCGCGCTCCGAACCGCGGCGGTGCCTGTACTTCCGTGACGGGTGGAAATTCGGGAACCGCGCGCTCCAAGTGGCAGTAACGGCGCCGATTTTGCGCCTGTCCTAGTGAGACGGGAGCACGCCCGCGCGCCCTCACCCGGTGCAGGTTGCGGGACACGGTGAATCACTGGGGAGAGGGCCACGGAGGATGGCAAGGTCAGCGCCGACACGGCACCAAACGCCCGGAGTCGGACGGACCGAATGCTGATAGCACGCATAGCAGCCGCGGAGCGCTGGGGACGCACAAGCGATCGCAGCTCCGCCACCGTTCCTGCCCGCCGAGGTCTACGCGCAAGGTTCGAACGTGAGGCTGACCCCGACGGAGCCCTTGTCCCCGCAGAGCGAGCGCGTCGCGCGGATCACCTGATGCGCGCACACATGCTGCGAATGTCACGTGTGGCCGCTCAGGGCCGACGTCGCGGGTGAGCCTACGCGCGGACGCTTCCGCCGTTGGGCCATTGGCCAAGTGCGACCTTCCTCGGTCACTGATGCGGCCAAATTAGGTGGCGTCTGGGGTCGAGGCCAGTGAGCCGGGGGCGGCGGGACTACCGGTTCTGCTGCGGCGTGGCCGTGGCCGAGGCCGAGTCGATCGCGCTTATCGACCCCGGCGCGTACGGCCTCGAGGCCAGTGCCTGCACCGCCCCTGTACGTCGCCGCCTGCGCTGACGGTGATCCCGACAGGGTCCGCGCGCCGCCGGACAGCGCATCGTGGCCACCGCCCGCCGCGTCGTCGAGGACCTCAACGATCTGCCGCCTGATGTACAACACGGGGTCGAGTCAGTCGCGTGGCCCTGCGGCGGATTCGACGAGTCCCACGCGATCAAGGCTGTTCAGGATGTCATCGACGGTACCCGGTTGTCGCTGCCAGGAGTCGGCGATGCGTTGAATGGCGCCGTACCCGGCCTGGCGATCGAGGTCGATCTGGTCGAGGATGAAGTCGTCGGGATGTTTCGCCTCGATGTTCCACTGGCCGAGTGCCTCGGTCGGGAAGTCCTTGACGTTCGTAGTGACGATCACCTGGGCGCGGGCGGTGATGGCAGCGGCGAGGACATGCCGGTCGTCGGGGTCCGGGATAGACAGTGCGTCGATGAGCGGTTCGTAAGCCGACGATGAGGCAGCCTCGCACCGCGCGGCACATCAGCTCACGGTGCGCTGTAGCAGCTTCTCGTGGAGGTCTGGCCGGTTCGTGGTCAGGCTGCGGAACACCTCATCGAGGATTTGATTGGTCCTCTTGGCCCGGGACAGCCCGGACTACGCCAGAGGGATGAGCAGGTCGCGCAGGGTGGACGGGTAGAGCACGTTGGCGTCGTAGACGACGGCGAAGCCCACGGTCAGGCGAGCCCCATCTGTTGGGTGAGCGCGGAGAGTTCATCCGCGGCGCCCCGGCGATGCTGATCGTCGGCGCGCAGGTAGGCCAGCAGGGACGCGGCCTTGACCCGGCGGTGTTTGCCGACCTTGCGGTACTCGATCTGGCCGGCATCCAGCAGTCCAATGAGGAACGGGCGGGAGACGTTGAGCAGGTCCGCGGCCTGTTGGGTGGTGAGCTCGGCGTGGGACGGAACCACGGAGACTCCTTGGCCGGCCGCCATGTGGGCGAGGATCCGCGCGAGGAGTTCCACCGCGGCGCGTGGCACCGCGAGCGTCTCATCGCCATCGTCGACGACGAGACGCACTCGGGTGCGCCCGGGGTGATGTGCGAGGTAGTCCTTGACGTGGGGCAGCGCCTCCACTGCGGTGCTGACGTCGGCCTCGTCCGGCTGAATCTGGCCGATGGTGAGCGCAGGCATCGAGAGGTAACCCCTCCTATCGAAGTATCCGCAATAGACGCCGCAAACGCAAGGAGAAGTGCCGCAGCCACCACCAGGATCAACGAACGAGCGACTCCGCGCCTATTCGTAGTCGCGGTATCATGACACCATGACGAAGCCAATGACCCTGCGGCTCACTGACGACCAGCAGGCCCAGCTGGCAGCTGTCGCCCGGGTTGACGGCACCTCCATGGCTGATGCCGTCCGCTGCGCCATCGACGAGCACATCGCCGCGCGACGCAAGGACACGGCGTTCCGCCAACGCCTCGAGCACATCATCGATCGCGACCAGGAGCTGCTCGAGCGCCTGGCCAAGTGATCCACTACCTCGACCTCGTCGACTATCTACTCATCGCTGAGGCTGTCACCGGGATCCCAGCCGAGACGCCCGCGAAGCTGCCCGGGATCGACCTGGCCGACTCCGCTCTACACGCTCCGCAGGCAGAGTTCGGCAGCACAGAGTTCTACCCGGACTTCCCCGTCAAGGCCGCGGTCCTGTGTTCGCGACTGTTGCGTAACCATCCGCTGCTGGACGGGAACAAGCGCTCGGCCTGGGTTGCACTCCAAGAGTTCATGGACCGCAACGGCTACTCCTGGACAGCTCCGCCGGTAGACGAGGCCGAGGCCACCGTCATCGCGGTGGCAAGTTCCGAGATGAGCGAGGAAGACTTCGCCGCGTGGCTCACGCGTTGGATTAGTCAGCCAGAGACGCCCCAGTGAGCCCGCTCACGACGGTGCTAACAGACAGCGTCCGTCCTGGCCGTAACGGCCGCTATCTCACCCTCGATCACCCCAACCAGCGCGCTGCAGGAAGCTCTGACGTCCGGCTGCGAGCGAAGGATAAAGTGCGGCGTCGATGGCTTGCGGATCGTCACCGATAGCCTCCGGCTCCCCGTCGCCGCTGTGTGGTGGTACAGGTATTCGCCGGCGGCCGCATCGTGAGTGACGGCCTAGTGTTCCGGGCCCTTACAGCGTAGTTTCGCAGGCATTGGCAGCCAAGCCATGATCCTTTAGCGGCCAGGTAATTATGCCGATTTCGCTCTCGGCGCGGCCGCTCAACACGCTCAGGAGCACAGGGTGAAGGCCTTGATCGCTTCTAAGCACTTGGTCGCAGGTTCGAGTCCTGCCGGGCGCACCTTCTGCCTCTGACCTGCGAGGATACACCGCTACCGCGGATTTCGGCACTGGCATAGCGCGCGGGCGGTGATGGCAGCGGCGAGGACGTGCCGGTCGTCGGGGTCCGGGAGAGTCAGTGCGTCGACCGCGCGGCACATCAGCTCACGGGTGCGCTGTAGCAGCTTCTCGTCGAGGTCTGGCCGGTTCGTGGTCAGGCTGCGGAACACCTCATCGAGGATCTGATGGTCCACTTGGCCTGGACCAGCCCGGCCTGCGCCAGAGGGATGAGCAGGTCGCGCAGGGTGGACGGGTAGAGCACGTTGGCGTCGTAGACGACGGCGAAGCCCACGGTCAGGCGAGCCCCATATGTTGGGTAAGCGCGGAGAGTTCGTCCGCGGCCTCCCGGCGATGCTGATCGTCGGCGCGCAGGTAGGCCAGCAGGGACGCGGCCTTGACCCGGCGGTGTTTGCCGACCTTGCGGTACTCGATCTGGCCGGCATCCAGGAGTCCAATGAGGAACGGGCGGGAGACGTTGAGCAGATCCGCGGCCTGTTGGGTGGTGAGCTCGGCGTGGGACGGAACCACGGAGACTCCTTGGCCGGCCGCCATGTGGGCGAGGATCCGCGCGAGGAGTTCCACCGCGGCGCGTGGCACAGCGAGCGTCTCATCGCCATCGTCGAAGACGAGACGCACTCGGGTGCGCCCGGGGTGATGTGCGAGGTAGTTCTTGACGTGGGGCAGCGCCTCCACTGCGGTGCTGACGTCGGCCTCGTCCGGCTGAATCTGGCCGATGGTGAGCGTAGGCATCAAGGTACCCCTTCTAATCGAAGTATCCGCAATAGACACCGCAAACGCAAGGAGAAGTGCCGCAGCCACCACGAGGATCAATGAACGAGCGTCTCCGCGCCTATTCGTAGTCGCGGTATCATGACACCATGACGAAGCCAATGACCCTGCGGCTCACTGACGACCAGCAGGCCGAGCTGGCAGCTGTCGCTCGGGTTGACGGCACCTCCATGGCTGATGCCGTCCGCTGCGCCATCGACGAGCACATCGCCGCGCGACGCAAGGACACGGCGTTCCGCCAACGCCTCGAGCACATCATCGATCGCGACCAGGAGCTGCTCGACCGCCTGGCCAAGTGATCCACTACCTCGACCTCGTCGACTCTCTACTCATCGCTGAGGCTGTCACCGGGATCCCAGCCGAGACGCCCGCGAAGCTGCCCGGGATCGACCTGGCCGACTCCGCTCTACACGCTCCGCAGGCAGAGTTCGGCCGCACAGAGTTTCTACCCGGACTTCCCCGTCAAGGCCGCGGTCCTGTGTTCGCGACTGTTGCGTACCATCCGCTGCTGGACGGGAACAAGCGCTCGGCCTGGGTTGCACTCCAAGAGTTCATGGACCGCAACGGCTACTCCTGGACAGCTCCGCCTGTAGACGAGGCCGAGGCCACGGTCATCGCGGTGGCCAGTTCCGAGATGAGCGAGGAAGACTTCGCCGCGTGGCTCACGCGTTGGATTAGTCAGCCAGAGTCGCCCCCAGTGGGCCCACTCACGACGGTGCTACAGACAGCCTCCGTCCTGGCCGTAACGGCCGCTATCTCACCCTCGATCACCCCAACCAGCGCGCTGCAGGGTGGCCGCGGACCCGATCACCTACGTGAACTACTCCCCGACCCGTGCCTCGGCATCGACGGTCACCACAGCCACGCTCTCCCGCCGTCCGGCATACCGGAGAGCACGCTGCCTCCCTACGTTGACCTCCTCGAGACCCGGTACCTCCTGCAGCGCATCCCGGCCTGGTCCAACCACCTCGCGGGACGCGTCGTCAAGGCGCCCAAGGTCGCGCTGCTCTACCGCGGCCTGACAGCCCGCCTCCTCAACGTCTCTGCCCTGAGCCTGGCAAACGACGTCAACCCGGATTCCGCCGGCCACCTCATCGAGATTTTCATCCTGTCAAAGCTGCCCATGCAGCTCCCTCACACCAGAGCGTAGCTCTCGACGTCCGGCTGCGAGCGAGGGATAAAGTGCGGCGTCGATGGCTTGCCGATCGTCACCGATAGCCTCCGGCTCCCCGTCGCCGCTGTGGTGGTACAGGTATTCGGCGGCGGCCGCATCGTGAGTGACGGCCTAGTGTTCCGGGCCCTTATGGCGTAGTTTCGCAGGCATTGGCAGCCAAGCCATGATCCTTTAGTGGCCAGGTAATTATGCCGATTTCGCTCTCGGCGCGGCCGCTCAACACGTGATCAGACAAGGTAGATCAGCCGCAACGGCACATGATCATCATGTACGAGGCTCGGGATAGCTCTCGGTCAGCTCGGACCTCGAAGCCGAGGGGCGTTCCGACCCGGCCGGATCGACTTCTCAGCACCCTCAGGCATCATCAGCGCGGGGCCGTGCGAGCTGTTGTCTTCGACGTCAGCGGCGCCCTTGAGGTTGTCGGCGACCGACTATCTCTAGGGTTCGAGTATGGCCCTACGTCCTGACGAGTTCTACAACCACGCAGTTGCCGCCGCGGATGACGAGCGCCGACTTCCGCTGTCTCGTATGACCGGGTGGGACATCAGCCCGTTCGAGCCCGGAGGGCTCCAGGTCTCACCTCTACGACCACCCGTGGTGCCCGAGCCGGCGCGACACGGTGAGGATCCTTCGGACTGCACCTCATGCAGCCGCCGCGACGACGGCATCTGGTTCGACGACCGCTGGCGGCTGACCCGAATCACCGGAGTCGGCGTCCCGCTGGCTCTCATGCTGCATCCTCGCGACCACTACGACTTGGCCGACCTTCCAGATAACCTTGCAGCCGAACTGGGAGTGCTGACCACTCACATCACGCGCCACATGCAGGCACTGCCGAGCATTTCCCGGGCCCACGTCTACCGTATCGGTGACGGCAGCGCGCATCTGCACATCTGGTTCTTCGCCCGGCCGGAGGGCCAGTCTCAACTATACGGGTCGTGGCTCGTTGTCTGGGACGACCTGCTACCCGAGTACCCGGCGGATATTGCTGACGCCGACGCGGCGATCGTGGCGGACGCGCTGGTGGCCTCCTACGGCGGCGATCGCACGGCTCATGGTCCAACTTGCAGGACGCAACATGGCATCACGAAAGCCGGCGGTCGCGATCCAGGACCGTCCTTGGGCCGTTCCACGTTCCTGAGAGGGCGTGCGACGTGACGGTCCGGCGCCGTTGCGCTGCAGCGCAGGGCAGCCGAGCAAGGAGGCGCCCGAGGTGTCACCGGGCGTTCGACCGGAGGCTCGTTACCGATCTCCCTTCAGCCAGCGCGATGGGTGACTCGTTCCGCTGCCGGGCTTGTGAACAACTGCCTAACGATATGCGATGCGAATACCGAACCGACGAATCCGCGTTGATTGTCGACCCCACCGCGGGATGCCCTTGGGATGCTCTCTCGCAAAATTACTATTCGGGTATGGCTTTCACCGCTTGTGCGGTGACCGCGGCGGATTGGGCTTCGGCTTCGGCCCGTTTGCGGTCGATGTCGGCGCCGGCCTTGGGTGATTGGGCGTCGCCGCCGTTGGCGTCTCGTAGGAACGGACGGATGAGTTCGATGGGCAGCGGTACCACAACGGTGGAATTGTTACCCCCACCTATTTCCAGCAGCGTCTGCAGATAACGCAGTTGCAGCGTGGTCGGGTTGCGGCTGATCACGTCCGCGGCGTCAGCGAGTTTCGCCGACGCCTGGAATTCGCCCTCGGCATTGATGATCTTCGCTCGGCGTTCGCGCTCTGCTTCCGCTTGCCGGGCGATCGCCCGTTGCATGTTCTCCGGGATCTCCACGTCCTTGATCTCCACGGTGATCACCTTGACGCCCCACGGCTCGGTCTGTTGATCGATGACCTTCTGCAAATCCTCGTTGAGCCGTTCCCGCTCTGCCAGCAGCGTGTCGAGTTCAGCCTTGCCGAGTATGGCGCGCAGCGAGGTCTGCGCGATCTGGGTGGTAGCAGCGAGAAAGTCCTCTACCTCGACGACCGCGCGGCTGGCGTCGACGACCCGGAAGTAGGCGACCGCGGTGACCCGGGCCGGCACGTTATCGCGGGTAATCACTTCCTGGGCCGGAATGTTGAGGGTGACAGTGCGCAACCCGACCCGCACCATCCGATCCACGATTGGGATCAGCAGCACGAGTCCTGGACCCTTCAACGCGACCAGGCGGCCGAGGCGAAACACCACGGCGCGCTCGTACTCGCGCAGCACATGGACGGCGGCGCTGAACAGCGACAGCGCGACGATGACCAGAACTATCACGATGGTGATCAGGGCGGTCACGATGAATCGAGCTCCCAAGGTTGACGTGGGCGCACGGACAGGGTCAGCCCGTGCAGCTTTTCGATGATCACCGATTCGCCGGGGACCGGTGCGGGTTCGCGTTCCCAGCCAAGCTCGACGCGGGCCCGCCACAGGGTGCCGTCGGCCGCGACCTGACCCACCCCGCCGGACCAGTGGCGCACCGTGGCTGGTGAGCCGATCAAACGGTTTGGACCGGTCCTGACCGCGGTCCGAAGCGCCGCGATTGCCTTATGGGCTCCGACGGCGACGGCGCTGACGCCGATGGCTGCCAGCAGCAGTGAAATCGGAATGGCAACCCACGTTCCCGCGCCGGAGCCGGAGATGAGCAACCCGATCCCCGCCGCCGAAGCCAACGCGCCCGCAATGCCCAACACACCGCCGGAAGAAGCGTGAGCTTCGATGACCAGAACGATCAGCCCGGCCAGCACCATCGCCACACCAAGTGTGATCAGCTCCCTCACCTCCCGCCGCGACAGGGTTCTGACGACGCCGCGCCGGTACCGATCACCGCGCCACCGGCCCGATGACACCGGCTCGAGGCCGCAGGTCTATCGCCGCTCGAACATACATCCGAATCCGGCGGACAGGCTGCGGTAGTCCCCGCAGCCAGTGGGCCGATCGATCTGTCGATCCCAGCGCGGGACCGGTCGGTACCGCCGGCCGCCGAGCTCGCGGACGCGCGCGACTTCGGTCGCGAATAGCGGGGAGAGACGCCGGCACGGCCTGCACCGGCTCAACCCACTGGGAACAGGGCACCCCCTAGGGCCAAAGGCTCGTCCGCAGGCGCCGGCAGCCGGGCCCCCAGGAGTGGCCCGGTGCCCTAACCTCCCGCATGGCATTGAAGCTCGTAGGCGAGGCTGTGTTCGTTCCGGGCGACCCGGGGCGGCTAGGAGCCCCGGCGCTCTACCACCAGCAACGGCGGCGGACACTGAAATCGAGCTGGTTCTTCCCACCTCACGATCCGTACGGCGGCGCACGGTCCCGGCCCGGCTCATTTCGCTGGACGAAGCCATCCCGGCCCTGCTCGCCGTCGACCGGCAGGCCGCCACTTCGAGCCCGGCTGCGTGGTCGGTGGCGGCGCGGGCGGCGCTCGGGTTGATCGCCCGCGACAGGCTGCTACCCGCTGCCAGCGCGACAGGGTACGACCAGTGGCGAGTCGGCCCATTGGATCCGGCTGACGCCACCTTTGTGCAGCAGCTTGGCGCGGCCTTCCCAGCGGACGCGCACGCGCTACCAGTCACCGGCAGCCGACCCGTCGACATCCGCTCCGCCACCGCGGCTATCCGCATCGCGCTCGCGGTGTCCGTGGCGGACTCTCACCTCGGCGCGGTGATGGGTAGCGCCGACGCACCACACGCGATTGTCACAAGCGACCCCGATGATGTGCGGCGGTTGGCCGCCCACCTTGGCATCGCGGCGAACGTCGTTCGCCTCTGACGTGGCTGTCACGGCCCACACACCACGCCCCCCGCGCCGGTGGATGGACTGCTGGTCGGTGTCGGGCTGCTCGACGCGGTAGGTGTGGGGATGCCAGGTGGCGCGAGGGCTGGGTTCGTGACGGCGGCGCCGCTGCTGCCCAGGGTAAGGACCAACGTGCTGCCGAGCGTGTTGTCCACGCTCAGCGTGGCGCCTCGCACCGCTTTGCCCAGTTCCTTCGCCTCGCCGGCCTGGCTGCTGGAATACCTGATGGTGGTGGCGGCGGCCGGGCTGCTGTCGCCGATAGCGTCGACCAGGTAGCCGTAGGAGCTCAACGCGGTCCGAGTGCTAGCGGCCCTTGTGCCGGCACTGGTGCCATTCAGCACCTGGACGTGCACTTGCGCGGGGCTGACGCTCGGCGTGGAATCGGTGGATTGCGGTGGCCGGAAATTGGGATCTCGGCCGGCCACGACATTGCCGACGAAGCGCTGCACCGCAGGGGGATCCACGGTGATATAGCTAACCTGATCAGGGATGCCGGGAACGGTGTGGTAGTTCCCCTCACCGTCGACCGTAGGGATCGTGACGTAGTGCACGGAGGTAGCGTCGATGCCCTTGAGGCGGCTGGCCAACTCCAGCAGGCTCTGCGCCGACTCACCGCTGTCCACTGTCAAGCTGTTGGTCACCTGCTGCAGCAGGCTGTTGAACGTGACCGGATCACGGATCGACTTGACCTTGCGGATGACCGCGCTGGCGAAGCGCTGCTGACGCTGGATGCGGCTGAGGTCCCCGTCGGGTAGCCCGTGCCGCTGACGGACGAATGCCAGCGCCTGGCTGCCCGAGATGCTCTGAACCCCAGCCGGCAGATCAATTCCACTGAAATTGTCCTTCGCCGCCCTCGTCAGGCACACCTGAACCCCGCCCACCGCCTTGGTGATGTCGAGGAACTGAATCAGGTTCACCTCGATGAAGTGGTCTACCCGCACCCCAGCCAGCTGCTCAACGGTCTGCACCAACAGAGCGGGACCGCCGCCAACGTGGTCCATCTCGCCGTCCCCAAAAGCCGAATTAATCTTGAACATGTGGTGGCCGGGGATCGCCACCCAGCTATCCCTCGGAAAGCTGATCATCGTGACCTGACCGGCACCGGCGGGGACGTGGAGCAAGATGATGGTGTCCGTGCTGACGCTGCCGCCGTCGTTTCCGGTCAACGCCTCCTTCAGCTGCGCCGGGGTGAGACCGACGCGGCTGTCGGAACCCACTAGCAGAATGTTCTGGTCGGTGCCGGTAGAGCTGCTCGGACGGGGCCCGCTTATCGCGGCAAATACGTTCGTCCGGTTGATGTTGCTGTCCAACTGCCGGTAGTAGCCGTAGGCCACCGCGCTCGTCACCAGCACCAGGGCGCTCGCCGCGGTGACGACGGCGCAGAGGAACCTGCGCCAGCCGGCGCGGCGCCCGGTGCGATGACCCGGCGGGGTGACGTTTCCGACCGGTAGACGAGAAGCGGGCCCCGGGAGCACTCCGGGCGGCAGCAGCGTGCGCCCTGGCTCATCCAGGCCGTCGTGCTCGCCGCCCACCACCACTCTCCTCCAATTGCCCCGTCACCGGCGAGGCCCTAGGTACGATTCTCGCACCCGGGAACTGGGGCACGCCCGGCGAGAAGATGCCCGGCGGAGAACCCCGCGCGATGATCAGTGGCTGCTGGAGGCCGCCGGTCCACGTGGGTCCAGGGCCCGCAAGCGGGGAAGTACCCACGGGGCCAGGATCGTCGCTGCGGCGGTGGTCACGTGCACGCCGTCATAACGGGCAAAGGTTCCGTCCAGGTAGGCGCTGTAGTGCCCGTCCGGTCCCATCCGATGGCCGAGGTCGACGATCGTCACCTGGTCCTGGTGCTCGGCCGCGGAGGTACGCAGAAGCGCCGTGATCCGGTCGACCCGGCTGGTTTGATCCTCCGGCCAGAGCCCTCCGTCGGGTCGTTCCCCGCGGTGATAGTAGGGCGGGGTGAGAAGCGCAACCTTCGCCCCATTGGCGGTGAGCAACGGAAGAACCCTGGTGAGCTGCGCCTCGAAATCCGCGTCGAACACGGGATCGCCGACCGCACGCCACTGTCCGGCGATGACGCGGTCCATGACCTCCCACCGGCCGATGAGTAGGGCGACCACGTCGGGATTATTCCGCTGCACGGCGTGTTGCCAGGTCCCGGGCCACCCCGCACAGACCGAGGGCACCGGCTGGACGGCACCGAAGTAGCGATAGGGCGACTCGTGGAGCAACCCGCAACCCAGCACAGCTTCATTGGCGACCGCCACCTGCGGGTAGCGCGGCATACCGTCGAACAGCACCTTGGCTACCGAGTCACCCAGGACCAGCACCTGGGTGGGACCGGCATGAGCTGGTCGTGCGGGAACCGCTGTGTGGCCAGGGCGCGTCGCGGCGGCCGCCCGTAGCGCCGGTGGCGGCGCCACCGAGGGCAGCGGGCCGCTCACCAGCACCGGCCCGCGGGTCGGGAGCGGCCGCACAGCAACGATCGCGAACCCCGCCAGGACGGCAAGGCCGGTGGCGAGCGCAACCGGCGCCCGCCACCGGGGAAGGACCGTCCCTGCTCGGAACGGCAGCTCGATCAACCGATAGGACATGAGGGCAACGACACCCGTTGCCGCCAGCCGAATGGCGAGCAGGGTCGCGCCAGTGGTGCCGGTGCTCGACGAACTCAAGGCGAGGAACAGCGGCCAGTGGACCAGGTAGACGCCATAGGAGATGACTCCCAGCAAGCGAAGGGGCTCCCATGACAACGCCCGGGCCAGTGGTCCAGCTGGATACCGCACCGCGGCGGTCAGCAAAGCCCCGACGCACACCGCGGCCAACAGGAAACCGCCGCGGTAGAACCCCGGGGAGGCGCCGCTCGCGGTGTGGATGAGCAGCAGCCAGCCCAAGGCACCGATCGCCCCCACGGAGGTGAGCCGTGCGGCGACGCCGCGAGCAAGCGGGCGCGTGCTGCCGGACAATGGCAGAACGGTCGCAAGCGCCGCCCCAACCAGGAGGGCCTGCGCTCGAGTATCCGTCCCGTAGTAGGCGCGGTTCATGTTGTGTGGCGCGAGCAGCGCCATGAGGACGGTCGAGATAACGACGCCGCCGAGGGCCACGAGCCGTAATCGGACCAGCGGGCGCCTGGCCCGGACCGCTAGCATCACCGCCAGCGGCCACAGCAGGTAGAACTGCTCCTCGATTGCCAGTGACCACGTGTGTTGCAGAGGTGAGGGCGGTCCGGTCCGGGCGAAGTAGTCCCCGCCCGCCGCCACGAAATGCCAGTTGGCGACGTACCCGAGGGTGGCCAGCACGTCGCCGCGCAGGCTCCCCCGGGCCTCGCCGGATGCCCAGACGTGCGCCCAGCAGATCACCGCGAACACCACAACCAGCAGGGCCGGTAGCAGGCGCCGGGCTCGCCTGCCCCAAAAGGCAATGAGCCGGATCCGTCCGCTGCGATCCGCCTCGCCGAGCAACAGCCCGGTAATCAGAAAACCGGACAATACGAAGAAGGCGTCGACACCGAGAAACCCGCCGCCGGCGGCGCTGACCCCGCCGTGGTAAAGAAGCACCGAGAGCACGGCCAACCCCCGCAGGCCGTCCAGCGCCGGCAGGTAGGTGCTTCGCGGCGCGCTATCGCGGCTGCCAGGCCGGTTCAATGTCAAGATCGGAGGCCGGGTGGGCGTTTGCGATCGAGTCACGTCCACCTGGGAACGGTAGCAAGCGGGGCCCAGGTCTCCGACGCGCCTCGCGCGGTCCTCCCGACGCGCCATGCAGGGTCCCCAGGCGGATAAACCGCTAAAATGCGCCGTGTCCTTTGCCGAGAACAGCGCGGCGGCGAGAACCCGACGCGACCGGCTGCTCCTCACCGGATGGTTCTTGCTTACCAGGCTGGTCCTGCTGGTTGCCTTCGCGCTTGCAGCGCGCCACACGGCCCGGTCGCTACCCGGCGTGCTCTCGGTCTTCGACGGCACTTACTACCACGATATCGCCGCCCACGGCTACCCGACGTCACTTCCCTCCGGGGCCAACGGCGTCGGCCGAAGTACCGTCGCGTTCTTCCCACTGTTCCCGGCGCTGGCGGCCGCACTGGAGGCGGTAGGGCTCCCGTTCACCGTCGCTGCATCGGCCGTCACTCTGGTGTCGGGCCTCGCTGCCACGCTGCTCGTCCACGCGGTGGTCGGCAGGTACGCGAACCCGCCGGTGGCGCTCGCCGTGGCGGGGCTGTGGTCAGTGCAGCCGCTGGGTTTCGTGCTTTCCCTCACCTACTCCGAGGCGCTGTACTCGGCGCTTACCGCTGGCTGCATTCTGCTGCTGATGCAGCGGCGCTGGTTACTCGCTGGGGTCGTCGCGGCCGCCGGCTCCGCGACCCGCCCTACCGGGCTGGTGCTCGCCGTGTGCCTCCTGGTCGCCGTGGTCGGTGACCGTCGGCGACTGCGCGGAGCACAGTGGTGGCACGCAGCTGGCGGCCTGTTCCTTGCGCCCCTGGGCTTCCTCGGCTACATGGCTTACCTGCGGGCGCACACGGGGCGCCTCGACGCCTGGTTCGTGACCGAGCGCCAGGGCTGGGGCGTCTATACCGACGGCGGCGGTGAGGTAGCACGCCGCTTCATCACCTACCTCACCCATCCCGGACAGCGGCCGGCGGCGACCGCGGTGGCGCTCCTTTTGGTTCTCACGATAGCTGCTGCGCTGCTGCTGCTGCACGACGGCGCACCCGCCCCTCTCATCGCCTTAACGCTGCTGACCCTTGCGCTGGCCGTGAGCACGCGCAACGCCTATAGCTCCATCCCTCGATTCCTGCTGCCCGCTTCCTTCCCGCTGCTGGTGCCCATCGCGATCCGGCTTGTGCAGCCAACCGCCCGGTTCCCGCGGTCCCGCTTGCTTGTCCGCGGCGCGGCGTTCGAAGCCGCTGTCGCGACATCCACCGCTCTGGTCTACGCCGTGATGGTGGCGGCCGGTCTCTACGCGACCATGCGGAGCCAGTTCCCGTTCTGAAAGCGGCGCGCCGAGCTCACCTTCCTCGCATGCAGTGTGGTGGACTGTCCCCCTATGACGCACCGGGCGCCCAGCGGGAAGAACGCTGGCTCTCAACGACCATGTAGTAGCCGCAACTTCGTGGTGGGGTTTGCCCTGTGCGCAGTCGCCACCGCATGCTCCGCCGGACACGGGGATTCATCCCCCGGGTCAGCCAAGACCGGCAACCTCCACGCATCGGGGGGGAAGGCTCCATCCGGTCGAACGTTTTCCGTTGCGGCAGAGAATAGGGCGCCTGGGACCCAAGGGTGGCGGGTCACGAGAACGGGTGGGCAGCAAGCCATCGAGGGCTGGGCCGACCAGACCGGTGTCGTCACGGGTGGCACCGTCACCCTCCACGTCTCCACCACCGCGGCCACCTACACGGTGCATGCCATCCGAATGGGTTGGTATGGCGGCCTTGAAGGTCGGGAGGTCTGGACTTCCGGGCCCCAGCCCGGCGTAGAGCGACAGCCTTTTGTCATAGACCCGACTCGGCACACCGTCGTCACCAACTGGCCCGTCTCGATGACGCAGAGCACAGCAGGCTGGCCGCCGGGGAGTTACCTGTTGCGTTTGGATTCTTCGACGGGCCAGCGCTACGTCCCGCTGCAGGTGCGTCGGCCCACATCGCAGGGAAGCACCGTCATTGTCAGTGCCGACACGACCTGGCAGGCATACAACAGGTACGGCGGCTACAGCTTGTACAACGGGAGCAATGGCGCATTCTCCACTCGGGCAAGAGCCGTCTCGTTCGATCGTCCCTATGGGCTCGATCCCGGTCAAGGACAAAGCGAGTACCTGGAAAACGAACAGCCCCTCGTGGCCTTGGCCGAACGGCAGGGGCTAGACGTTAACTATGTCAGCGATGTTGATCTCGACGTCGATCCGCAGCTACTGCGCGGGGCCCGTTCTGTCGTTCTCACCGGTCATGATGAGTACTGGTCCTCGAACATGCGCAACGCCCTTCTCGCATTCCGCGACGGTGGGGGGAACCTGGGACTACTCGGGGCCAACCTCGGATACCGGCATATCCGGTTCGAGTCGGCGGCCGGTCGACTCGACCGGACCGAGGTCTGCTACAAGGTACCGTCCGAAGACCCCCTGAACGGCACGGACAACGCAGCCGTTACCGGTCAATGGCGCTACCCACCAGATCCCCGCCCCGAGAGCGTTATCACCGGCGTCTTCTATCAGAGCAATCCGGTTGAGGCCGACATGGTGGTCACGGATCCCGCTGCCTGGATGTTGCAAGGAACCAACGCTTCCGCCGGAATGCACCTCAAGGCTTTGGTGAAACCGGAGTACGACCGGGTGGACCTACGCGTACCGACGCCTCGTCCCATGCAAGTAGTTACGCACTCACCGTTGACGGTGCACGGCAGCGCGGACTTCTCCGATTCAGCCTATTACACGACTCCCAGCGGGGCGGGCGTATTCGCGGTGGGAACGATCGGATGGATCAATTCGCTGCAGGGGACCAACGGGCCGGAGGCGCAGGCATTCACCACGAAGGTCACCACGAACGTACTCATGGCCTTCGCTGCCGGGCCGGCCGGTCGGGTCCACCCCGCTCAAGACAACGTCGCCCGCTTCTACCGGCCCTCACCGACCGGGGCTAGAGGGTGATCTCGGCGAGCACGTAGGGATTCTGCGGGCTGCGCAGCGCGCAGCCCGGCATCTCCTGCACCTGCCTACCGGGTAACCATCCAGGCAGATCCCGGTAGGTGGCCAGGTGATTAATCGCCCAACTGGGTGGACATTACGTGCGGCGGGTCGGACGCACACGTGTTCCGCGGGCCGTAAGGGGCGGCCCACCGTACATTGAGGTCATGGACCGGCTCGTGTGGATCGACTGCGAGATGACCGGGTTGTCGTTGGTGAACGATGCCCTCGTGGAAATCGCCTGCGTGGTGACCGACGCCGAACTCAATATTCTCGACGACGGGATCGACCTGGTGACGTCCGCTCCAGCCGACGCGCTGACCGCCATGGAGCCGGTGGTGCTCGACATGCACACGTCCTCGGGCCTACTCGAGGAAATCAGAGCCGCCACGCTGAGCGTCGCCGATGCCGAGGAACAGGTGCTTTCCTACGTCCGCGGCCACGTGCCCGAGCGCCGCAAGGCCCCCCTCTGCGGCAACTCCATCGCCACCGATCGCGGGTTCCTAGCCCGCGACATGCCCACCCTGGACGACCACCTGCACTACCGGATGATCGACGTCTCATCGATCAAGGAGCTCGCGCGCCGCTGGTATCCACGGGTGTACTTCGCCGCACCGGAGAAGGGCGGCGGTCACCGGGCGCTGGCGGACATCCTGGAGTCGGTGACCGAGCTCCGGTACTACCGGGCAGCGATGTTCGTGCCCCAGCCAGGCCCAGACACACCCACCGCGCAGCACCTCGCGGCGGCGCTCGGCAGGGCCGACGAGCAAGACCCAGCAGCGGCATACGAGCCGACCATCTAGACTTCCCGCTGCACGTTCGTGGTGGGTGTAGCTCAGCTGGTAGAGCACCGGGTTGTGATCCCGGGTGTCGCGGGTTCGAGCCCCGTCACTCACCCCAGGGCGGCGGCGTGCCCCGCCTCGGTGAGGGCGCGTTCGTCCCGCTCCGCCCGCAGAAGGGCAGCTGGTCCTCGGTAGAGAGCAGCCAGCGTTGCGGGATTGACCGCGAGTTCGCGCGCGAGCTGGTGCAGTTCGAGCTTGTGTAGCCGCCCGCCGGCGGCCGCGATGCGCTGCAGCAGGCGGCGCACCTGAGCAGAATCTGGCTCGATCGACGCGGTGTCGTCGTCAACGCTGTCTGCGAGGAACGCCGCAATTTGCCCGGCCAGGCCCCTGAGCGCGAGGCGCAGCCGCGTCGCCTCGTCAACCTCGGCCGGGGAGTCGCCGCTGCCCTGCCAGGTGCGCTTGGGAAAGCGGCGAAGATACTCCTGCTCCAGCTCGAGCATCCGCTCGGTGTGATGCCCGAATTGCTCCGCCGTGCCGTGCAGGAATACCCAGTTGCGGGTCGCGTGGGCATGGGTTCCCTGCTCCTCAAGCTGCGCGTCAGATAGCTCACTGACCGCCAATCCCCTCGACATCAGCCCTCCCAACCGGACACCAGCGGGGTGTCAACGCCGACCTCGCCGACCTTGCGCGATCCGCCGGGCGCGCCCAACGGTGCATCCCGACCGGGGAGGACCTCCACGAAGAAGGCCCGATTGTCGTCGATAAAGGGCTTCTGATCCTCCTCGACGCGGCGGTCCTGCGCAATTGCCTCCACCGGGCACACCGGCTCGCAGGCTCCGCAGTCGATACATTCCTTGGGGTTGATGTAACTCTTGCGCTCCCCTTCATAGATGCAGTCGACCGGGCATTCGTCGACGCACGCCCTGTCGTTGACGTCGATGCATGACCCGGCGATGACATACGCCATGGCTGTTCCTCCCTGTGCTCAGGCGATCACGGCCGGGGTCGGAGCCGCGTCGGTGGAGTGCCCCGGAAAGAGCTGCGCGTTCGGGTCGAGCTCCACAGCGGCGTTGTTGACAGCGGTGGCGACCTCGCCGAATCCGACGCTGATGAGCCGTACCTTGCCGTCATAGTTGGCGATGTCCCCTGCGGCGTAAATACCGGCGACGCTGGTCCGCATGCGGGAGTCGACGAGTACGTGCCGGTTGTCCTGCAGGGCCACGCCCCAGTCGCGCACCGGGCCGAGATCGGCGAGAAATCCCAGCGCAGCCACCAGGCGCTGGCAGGGCAGCAGAAGGTTGCTCTCCTTACCCTTGATCAGGACCTCCACCGAGTCGATGACATCAGCGCCGAGAACCTTGCTCACCTGCGCCTCGACCAGCACGTTCGCGCGCGAGGCGAGCATTGCTGCCACGGTGCCGGCGTGTGCCCGGAACGCCTGCCGGCGGTGCACGACGGTGACGCTGCGGGCGATCCCCGCCAGCGCCAGCGCCCAGTCGCAGGCGCTGTCACCCCCGCCGACGATGACCACATCCCGCTCGGCGCAGTCATCGAGGGACGGCACAAAATAGGCGAGGCCCCTGCCGAGGAACTCCTCCCCCGCCGGTAAGGGTCGCGGGGTGAAGGTCCCGATCCCGCCGGTCAGCACGACTGCACGGCAACGCACGGTCGGACCCCCGTCGGTGCCGACGCGCCACCGCCCATCGACGCCGCGCGCCAATGTCGTGGCCGCGATCCCCAGCAGGTAGGCCGGCTCATATTGCGCGGCCTGATCAAGCAAGCCGCCGACCAGGTCACGGCCCTTGACGCTGCGAAAGCCAGCTACGTCGTAGATCGGCTTTTCCGGGTACAACGCCGTGATCTGGCCGCCTGGTTCCGGCAACGAGTCGATGACAGCGGTGCGCAAGCCGCGGACGCCGGCGTAGTAGGCGCCGTACAAGCCGACCGGGCCGGCCCCGACGAGCAGCAGGTCGACGTCGACGGCGCTCAAGACTCAGACCCGGAAGGTGTCGAACTCGGCACGGGTGCCGGAGCCGAAACGCCGAAGGGCACCGTCCGGGCCGCTCGCGTTGGGGCGAAGGAAGATCCAGTTCTGCCAGGCAGTGAGGCGGCCGAAAACCTTGGTCTCGACGGTCTCCGGACCGACGAAGCGGTGGTTGGCCTCCATGCCGGTCAGGGCGTCGGGCGAGAGGGCGGCCCGCTCCTCGAGGGCGAACCGCAACTCGTCCTCCCAGTCGAGATCATCGGGGGTAGCGGTAACCAGCCCGACCTGGTTCGCTGCTGCCGCGTCGAGCGGCTCCCCCTTTCGCCCGATCACGGCCGCCAACTCCTCGGGCCGGCCGAAGAACCGGGACTGCAGGCGGGTGAGACCGTTTCCCATGGGGAAGCGGCCTAGGTTGGCTTCGCCGACCTGCACCTTCGCAGGGACGCCAGCCGGGTCGAGATCCTCCAGAACCCCGTCGAGCATGTACTGCCGATCGCAGGCGAGGGCGATCTCGAGCAGCGTGCCCACGAAACAGCTACCGGGTTCGATGACGGCGAACAGGCTGCGGCTGGTGACGTCCAGGCGCTTCAGCGTCCGCTTGAGGTAGCCGACCACCTCGTTGATGAACCAGTTCCCAGCTAACTCCCCCAGCTGCGCGTCGTAGGCCGCCACCAGCTCACTGTCGCCCTCGGTGCGAAAAACCCAGGTCCCCAGCTCCGCCTCGTTGGTCCGTAGGCGCAGGATCGCGTCGTCCATCTCACGGGCCAGCGCCATCGGCCAGTAGTCGACACCCTGGGCGAGTACCGCTTCGGGGTCAACCGGGGGCGCCGACTTCGGGCCGATGACCATGAGCTCAACCCGTCGCCCCTCCCGGTCGAAGCGCGCGTTCACCGTGGGATACGCGATCCCGTCCTCGGACTCCTGGCGATCCAATGGCGTCAGCGGCACGCCGGCGCCCTCCCCGTGGCGGCTCGAACGGGCCACAGCCGCCACCGCGCGAGCCTTCACCGCATCGGCGAAGCGGCTGTGCGGGACAGTCTCGTCAACCAGGTTCCACTGCACCGCAACGGCCCCTCGGACGCCCTCATTCTTGGTCGCGAACACGTCAGCGCGGTCCTTGCGCACCAGGCGCTTGTCGACGACGCGGGTCAGCCCCCCGGTCCCGGGTAGCACGCCAAGCAGCGCAACCTCGGGCAGGGATACCGCGGAAGACCCGTCGTCCACCAGCACGATCTCAGCGCAGGCCAGGGCGAGCTCGTAGCCGCCGCCGGCCGCGGTCCCGTTGAGCGCGGCGATGTAGGTCTGCCCCGAGCTTGCGGTCGCGTCCTCGATCCCGTTTCGGGTTTCGTTGGTGAACTTGCAGAAGTTCACCTTCCACGCGTGGGAACTCTGCGCGAGCATCTTGATGTTGGCACCCGCGCAGAACATCCGATCGAGGCCGCCGGTGATGACGACGGCCTTTACCGCGGGGTGCTCGAACCGCACCCGCTGCATGGCGTCGTAGAGCTCGACATCGACGCCGAGGTCGTAGCTGTTCATCTTCAGTTCGTAGCCGGGGACGAGGCCCCCATGCTCGTCGACCTGCAGGGTGAGTGTCGCGATGTCGCCCTCCACCGAGAGCCGCCAGTGCTTGTAGCGCTCCGGCGCCGTGTCGAAATCAACCCGCGTAGGCGGGAGGTCGGGCGCGGATGAACTCAAGGATGCTCCCCGGCTGCGGCGAAGCGGACGTAGTCGAACTCGACCGGCTGGGCGTTGACCCCCTGCGGAGGTGGGGTGATCCAGCTGGCGAACTCGCCCGGTTCGTAGACTGGCGTCATCAGCTCCGCGACGCGCGCCCGGTCCTGCGCTGTAGGGATCCAGTCGTCCCGCAGGCGGTCGAACTCTGCCTGGGTGAGGATGTCGCCGCCCGGGCTGATCGCCTCGCCTGCGTAGGTGCCAACCTTGCGGAGGAACCCCTCGTGCGGCAACGTCAGCCGCTGCTGCAGGCCGGCATCCTCAAGCGCCTGATTCCAGCGCTGGACGCCGTTCTCACAGTCGGCCACGTATTCGTCGCGCAGGTCGAGGTTGAGGGCACCCAGGAGCGGGACGCTCCGCTGGATGAATTTGCCCCCCTCGACGGTGGTCATCGCCCGCTCCTGCCCGAGCAGGACGTGATCGTCGCTCCGACGGGTTTCCCCCCAGCGACCCTTCAGCCCGGAGGTGTAGTAGCTGCCGGCGTTGGAGGACTGCTCGGACCCGAACAGGTCCATGGACACCGCGAACTGGAAGTTGAGGTACTTCTGGATCACCGCCAGTGAGATTCCGCCGTGCGGGAACACGTCGTCCGTGTCGTGCTCGACCATCAGGGCGGCGGTCCGCTCCACCAGCCGCTGCACGCCGGTTGTCCCGACGAACATGTGGTGGGCCTCTTCCTTGAGCATGAACTCGCACGTTCGCGCCAACGGGTCGAACGCCGACTCCTTCAAGGTGCCCAGCTGGTACTTACCGTCGCGATCGGTGAAGTAGGTGAACATGAAAAACTGCAGCCAGTCAGTCGTGTCCTCGTTGAACGCGCCGAGAATGCGCGGGGTATCCGGGTCACCTGCGTTGCGCTTGAGCAACTGCTCGGCCTCTTCTCGACCCTCCCGGCCGAAGTAGGCGTGCAGCAGGTAGACCATCGCCCACAGGTGACGCCCCTCCTCCACGTTGACCTGGAACAGGTTGCGCATGTCATAAAGGCTCGGGGCGGTCGCACCAAGCCGGCGCTGCTGCTCGACGGAGGCGGGTTCGGTGTCGCCCTGCACGGTGATCAGGCGCATGAGCTCGGCCCGGTGAGCGCCCGGTACGGCTTGCCAGGCGAGTTCGCCCTTGTGCTTGCCGAAGGCCACGCGACGCTCCGGGTCACGCTCGGCCAGGAAGATGCCCCAGCGGTACTCCTGCATCGGCACGTGGTCGTAGTGGGCCCACCCGTCGCGGCCCACCGAGACGGCGGTGCGCAGATAGACATCTTGAGTAGGCACGGCCGGCCCAAGTTGCTTCCACCACTCGATGAACTTGGGCTGCCAGCCCTCTAGGGCCCGCTGCAGCCGGCGGTCGGTGGCCAGCTCAACGTTGTTCGGGATCTTCTGGGTGTAGTCGATCGGGCTGGCCGGGCCGGTCGGCTCGGGAGCGGTGCCCGTCTGCAGGCCGCTCGGTCCGGTTGCTGTCGTCATCTCGAGCTGCCTCCTCGGTCGTCCCACGCGGACGTGTCGCTACGCCATTACTTTGTAGCACGTTCTGGGTGGGCGTACTCCCTCACCACCTACGCATTGGAGGTGCTACCCGCCCCGCCAGGCCCGGGCAGGATCCCGCCCAGGTCGGACGTGCAGATCCGCCACGTCCCGCCTTCGCGCAGCAGCGCCAGGGTGATCGGGGTGCTGTCGCCGTCGTCGAGCACAAGTTGGCCAGCCACCGTGGCCTTGTCCCCGGCGATCTGCGGTGCGGCGGTACGTCGCCAACTCTTGATACCGGTGCCGCTGGCCACGTTCTGGCTGACCGATGCGCCGTAGCCGGCGTAGCCAGCGGCGCGCCGGGCCGAGCAGAGCAGGTCGAAGGCCCGCCTAGGCGCCCGCGAGATCAGCGCCTGGTAGTAGCCATCGGATGCCCGCTGGGGTGTGGTCGCGTTCGCGGCCGTGAGCGTCTGCGGCTGGTCCGGATGCCAGGTAAGCGAGGCGGTGCCGGCACCGATCAGCAACAGCAGGGCCACAGCGATGAGCGCAGTGACGCGCCCTCGCCGGCGCGGCCTGAGCGCAGCCGGCCCGGAGCGAAACGGTGGTTCGGGCGAAGGGTAGGGCTGCTGCTGGACGTCGGTCACCCGGACAGAATCCCCCTTTGCCGGGCCGCCTACCAGGCGGCCGGCAGCCGCATGAGCGATGGCACCTCACCGGCTGGCAGCCAGGGGCGGCCCGGGCCGGGCCGGCGTGGCTGAAAACCCGGCCCCGGTCGAACTCTTGTTCGACCGGCGGGGGTAAGCTGGGGGCATGACAGGTGGCTTCCAGTGCTCCCTGCTGGATCTCGCTGACGTGATCGGCCTCGGCCCGCTCGGGCCATCGGTGCGGCGCACACCGCTCACCCAGGGCGCGTGGATCGATATCCGACCGCAGTGGATCCTTGGCGCGGATCAGCTGTTCGTTCGGTTGAGCCAGTGTGTGCCTTGGCAGGCCGAGCGCCGGCACATGTATGACCGGGTCGTCGATGTTCCGCGCCTGCTGAGCTTCTACGACGAGGACCAGATCCTCCCCGACCCCGTTCTCGACGAGGCCGTCCAGGCGCTGGATGCGCAGTACGGCGGTGAGCTCGGCGAGCGGTTCCGCACCGCCGGGCTCTGCTTTTACCGCGACGGTCGCGACAGCGTTGCGTGGCACGGTGACCGGATCGGGCGAGGGAAAACCGAGGACACGATGGTCGCGATCATTTCGGTCGGCGCGCCCCGCGGACTTGCGCTCCGGCCGCGAGGTGGGGGCCCGACGCTGCGCTACGAGCTGGGCCATGGGGATCTGATCGTGATGGGTGGCAGCTGCCAGCGCACGTGGGAGCACGCCATCTTGAAGACCGCACGGCCCGTCGGGCCCCGCATCAGCGTGCAATTTCGACCGACGGGGGTGCGCTAAGCGCGGTCAGCGGGTGGTGAGGTTGAGCCCGAGCCCGACCAACTGTTGGGCCGGACGGTGGTAGCCGCGGACAAGGTGCTGGACGCCGGTGAGAACCGAAGGGGTCGCCGCGACCGCCGCCGCAATGACGCTGGAAAATCCGGCGCGGACGTCGGGGATCTCGACCTCGGCCCCGTGCAGTTTTGAGATGCCTTTCACGATCGCTGAATGCACCGCGTCGGTGTCGTGAAAGCGGCAAGCGGGGCCACCCAAACACGTGTTGAACAGCTCGATCTCCGCGCCCATGGCGGTCAGGGCAGGGACGTAGACGAGGCGGTCCTCGTAGACGGTCTCGTGCAGCACCGACATGCCGTCAGCCTGGGTGAACAGGACCATCAGCGGCGTCTGCCAGTCGGTCATGAACCCCGGGTGGGTGTCGGTCTGCACCGCCGCCGGACGAAGCCCGTTCGGTGCCGAAGCGCTCATGCTCTCGTCCGTGACGTGGATGAGCGCCCCCATCCGCAGCAGGGTTGTCAACGCGGTGACCAGCCGATCCTGCGGGCAGCCCATCACGCGGACTTCACCCCCGGTGAGCAGGCCGGCGACCAGGTAGCTAAAAGCCTCATTGCGGTCGCCAGCGAGGCGGCAATCAGCAGCCCGCAATCGCGGCACACCCTCGACTACGATGCGCCGGTCTGGACTGAACTCCACCTGCGCGCCCATCCGCTGCAGAAACAGTGCCAGTTCCAGCACTTCCGGCTCGGTTGCGGCATTGCGCAGCACCGTCTTGCCCTCGGCAAGCACGGCGGTGAGAAGCACCGATTCGGTCGCACCAACGCTCGGAAACGGCAACGTGATCTGCGCGCCCCGCAGCCTCGTACCTCGCGCCTCGATGCCATCGTCTCGGACGTTGATCTCCGCGCCGAATTTACGTAGAGCAGCCAGGTGGAAATCGAGCGGGCGCCGGCCGATCCGGTCACCGCCTACCAGCGGGACGAACGCCTCCCCGGTCAGATGCAGCAACGGCCCCAGGAGCAACACCGGAATGCGGTTGAGCCCGGTGAAGGACATCGGCACCCTCGGCTCGGGCGACAGCGCGGGTGCCACCGTCACCTGATCGCCGTCAAGGTCGATCTCTACGGTCGCGCCAACGGCCCGCAACATCTCGGCGGTGATGCCGACGTCGCCCACGTCCGGGGCGTTGGAGATCACGCTGGGTCCGTCCCCGAGGAGCGCGGCGATCATGTGCTTAGTGATCGCGTTCTTTGAGCCATTGACGTGCACATCACCCCGCAGCGGACCACTTGGCTCGATGATCCATGACTCCGCCATGCGCAAAACGTACCGCCCGCCGGCAGGCCTGTCCCATCCGTCGCCCGAGGTCACTACGCCCGGACGGCGGCTGCCGCGCACAGGCTTGCCCAGTGCGATTGGGCGTCTTGATGCCACCGATCGTGGCTGGTCCGAAATACCTCCGCAGCCGCTCGACCCGGCCAATGCGACGGGAGCAGCTCCAGCGGCAAGGCGGGGTCGAGAAACGGGAACCGGCGCCATTCCTGCACGAGCCGGGTTTGCGCCGGAAAGGCGTCGGCCGGCCCGCGCACGAGTTCGTCGCCGACCGCGACCAGGAAGGCGCGGTAGCGCGCGGCGATCTGCTCCAGCCCCCACGAGCTCGAGACAATGAGCTGCTCGTCGCCGATGGCGCCCGCCGGCCCGATCCAGGAAAAGGCCTCCAGCGACAGCCCCTTCACGACCCGCAAGACCTCGGCTTCCTTGCTCACGTCGGGGGTGACCCACACGCCGGGCAGCAGGGAACCAAGACCGGCCCAGGTCAACCTGGTCCGCAGCCGGTGCCTCTGCTTTCGCTGGGCTTCGGGCACGCTCACCGCGACCACCAACCACCTGCCATCCCAGCGGTGCTGGACCTGGTCGAAGCCGTAGATCCGCTGCGTCCCCTCACGCAGCAGCCGCGTACCCGCCTCCGTCAACGACCAGCAGGTGCGCCTCCCGTGGCGTTCGGCGCTGAGCAATCCCTCGGCCGAAGTCCGCGCCAACGCTTGCCTCGCCGCCTTCTGCTCGACACCCACCTCGGCTAAGGCATCGACCAGGGCCGCGGTCCACGTAGCGGCGCCTGCGGGCAGGACAAACTCGCCCAGCACGGTCAGCAGCAGGCTGCGAGCACTGGCTCCCCCGATCTGCCCCCGGCGCGCCTGCCGCACCTCATCCACCCTGGCATCCCACCACATCAAATTCACCTGCAGCGGCCCGGGTTGATGCGCCCCCGTCGATGCGTAGAGTCCGCGGTGCGCAGCGTTGAGCCCGAACCGAGGAGAGCGATGACGACCCGAGACAGGGACGCCGGCGCCGGCTCGCACGCCGGTTGCGCCGGGTCGCGGAACTGAGACCGAGATGGTCATCGAGGCGCCTGGCGAGAGTGGCGCGAACGCAGCTGCATACCTGCTGGACCGGCATGTCGCGGCCGGCCGCGGTGAGCGGGTCGCGGTGCGGTCGCTGGGCAAGACTCTGACCTACCAGCAACTTCTGGAACTCAGTGCGGCGTTCGCCGCGGGACTCACGGCCGTGGACGTACGGCCCGAGGAGCGGGTCCTGCTCGTCATGTCCGATCGCATCGAGATGCTCGCGGCTCTGCTCGGGGCCATCCGGGGCGGCAGCATCGCGGTCCCGTGTTCGACCATGTTGCTCGGATCCGAGCTCGGGAAGGTCCTCGCCGACAGCGGGGCCCGCCTGGTCGTCGTGACCCCCGAGTTCGCACCCGTGGTGAGCGAAGCGCTGCGAGTCGCCCCAGGCGTTCGCCACGTGGTCACGGTCGATGAAGCAATTCTCGAGCTGCCGGCCGGTGTGCAACGTCATGAGTGGTCGGCGTTCACCGCCTCTACAGCGCTCCCGGCCGCTGCGCCAGTCCACCCGGACGCGCCGGCACTTTGGCTGTACACCTCCGGAACTACCGGGACCCCGAAGGCGGCGATGCATCGGCACGACAACCTGCGGTTGGTGTGCGAGACCTACGGAGCGCAAGTACTGGGTATCTCTCCGGACGACGTCTGTCTGTCCGTCGCGAAACTCTTCTTCGCCTACGGCCTGGGCAATAGCGCCCTGTTTCCCCTGTCGGTGGGTGCAAGCACGGTGCTCGAACCCAGAAGGCCGAGTCCGCAGGTCGTCGCCGAACGGCTCGAACAGGACCGCCCGACCCTGTTCTTTGGCGGCCCGACCTTCTTTGCGGCACTGCTTGCCTCCGAGCTGCCAGATGACTCCTTCCGTTCGGTCCGGCTGTGCGCCTCGGCCGGCGAATCGCTTCCCGAACCGCTTTATCGCCGATTCACCGAACGTTTCGGGGTCGACATCCTCGACGGCATCGGCTCCACCGAGATGCTGCACATCTTCTTGTCCAACCGGCCGGGCGAGGTCCGGCCGGGCACCACCGGGCAGGTGGTCCCCGGCTACGAGCTGACCCTGCGCGATGAGCAGGGATCGACCGTGCCAGCCGGCACCTCCGGCACCCTGTTCGTCCGGGGCGGATCCTCGGCGAGTGGCTACTGGTGTCGCACTGACGCGAGTCGAGCCGTGTTCCAGGGGGAGTGGTTATGCACCGGTGATACCTACGTGGCCTCGGAGGACGGCTTCTACACCTGCCTGGGGCGGACCAACGACTTGCTCAAGGCCGGCGGTATCTGGGTCTCCCCCACCGAGGTGGAGAGCCGGCTCCTTGCGCACCGGTCGGTCGCTGAGGCGGTCGTGGTGGGTGTGAGCGACCTCGACGGGTTGGACAAGCCGGTCGCCTGCATCGTCGCGATCCCCGGCCAGCACCCCGATCCGGCCGAACTGGTGGAGTGGTGCCGGGATGGGTTGGCCGCGTTCAAGCGGCCCCGAGCGGTGCTGGTCATCGACGAGATGCCCAAGACCGCAACCGGGAAGGTGCAGCGTTACCTGGTTCGCGAACTCGCCAAGGCGGCTGCCGGTCAGCTCGTCAGCGGCGCCAAGGCCGCCACGGCCCACGAGGGCGATCCGGTAGCCGGGCCGGCCTAGCGAAGTGCTCGATGGCCACTTGCTCGTGGATGCACACGTGCATGTCCCGACGTTGTCGTCAGTCGCGCCGGCGTGGTTGGAGTGGGCCGAGCAGTTCGGGCCGCCCGGCCTGCTCGGGCAGCTGTGGGGACCCGACGGAACTCCTGACCCGGTGCTGGTCTCGGAGCACTTTGCGGCACAAGGCGTCGATCGGGCCCTGCTGTTCTGCGAATACAGCCCGAAGGCCACCGGCTACCAGCGCTTCGACGACCTGCTGCCCCTGGTGGATCACGACCCGCAGCGGTTCAGGCCGGTGGCTAACGTCAATCCGCACCTGCACTTCCCGATCACCCGCGAGCTAACCCGGCAGCTGAATCACGGCGCTGCCGCCTTGAAGTTGCATCCGGTGCACGGCGGCTTCCGCCCGGACGACGCCGCGCTGTATCCGGCCTATGCGGTGCTGGAAGAGCGTGGGGTGCCGCTGGTGGTGCACTGCGGCACGAGCACGTTCCCGGGATCGACGAATGCCTACGCCGACCCGCTGCTGCTGGATGCCGTCCTGCGCGATTTCCCGGGCTTGGACATCGTGCTGGCCCACGGTGGTCGCGGGTGGTGGTACGACGCGGCCGCGTTCCTGTCACTATCCAACCCCCGCGTGTGGCTGGAACTGTCGGGGTTGCCGCCCAAGCGGCTGCCCGACTACTACACCAACTTCGATGTGTTACGACTATCTCGGCGGTGGATCTTTGCGACCGACTGGCCGGGCGTGCCAGGGGTAGCCGCCAACGCGCGGGCGGTGGTTGAGCTCGGCCTACCGCCAGACGTGGTGCCACTCGTGCTGGGTATGAACGCCGTCCGCGTCTACGCCGGCCTGGCCAACTAGCGTGCGGGACACTGCATCGGAGGTCCGAGTCGAGCCAACCGGCTGGCTGTTGCTGATCTACCGGGTGCCGTCAGAACCGACTCGGCTACGGGCGGCAGTGTGGCGACGGCTCAAGGGCCTCGGCGCGATCTACCTGCAGAACTCGGCGGCCGCGCTTCCGGCCGGCCCGGCCGCGGAGAGAGCGCTTCGCAAGCTGCGCCGCGAGATCGTCGACATGTCCGGCACCGCGGTGCTGATGTCATGCCAGGCACTGGTGGGGGAACGTGAGGTACGCGCGCGCTTTCAGGCGGCCCGCAACGACGAGTTCGATGAGATCGTGGACCGCTGCCGCGATTTTCACGCCGGCCTGGACAAGGAATACCTCGCGGAGCATTTCACCTACGCCGAGCTTGAGGAAAACGAGGAAGACCTGCACAAGCTGCGCAACTGGTTCGCCAAGGTCGGTGATCGCGATGTGTTCTCTGCACCGGGACGCGGGGCCGCCGTCGAGGCGTTAGCCGGCTGCGAGCGGGCCCTGGAGGCATACGCCAGCAGGGTGTACGCGGAGGAAACAGAGGGCAAATGACGTTGCGCCTCAGCGCTTCGCAGTGGCCCGCCAGAGGCTATATGGAAGGAGAATCACCACAGCCGCCGGAACGAGCCACCAGGCGGGTACCGAACTTCTGCTTACCCCGTAGGTCGCGGCGAGGGCGATGACGACGCCCACCGCCACCCGCCAATCGTCACCGACGACGAAGTCATACCAGAAGGCGCCGAACGCGCGGATCCGGCCGATCACGAGTTCGCCCCCTCCAGGGCGCCAGCAGCCAGCGGTGCGCGTGGGGTCACGCCCCGGCGCAGCAGCATCGTCAGCACCAGCGCAAACACCGCAATCACCGGAACGAGAGCCAGCAGGGCGGCATCCGATCCCGGCCAGCGCGCGCCCGCGCCCTCGGCACCCCAAAAGGTGCCGAACGCGGTCAGCATGATGCCCACCACGAACTTCATCGTGTTCTCCGGTACCCGAGCCAGCGGTGCGCGCACCGCGATCCCGGCTGCCGCCACGACAAGCACCGCCGACACCGCAGCGAGGGCCGCAAGCGGAATGTCGTGCTGGTTGCTGCCGAATGTCAGCGCGATGAAGGCCACCTCAAGGCCTTCCAGAACGACGCCTTTGAACGAGAGGGTGAACGCGTACCAGTCCGGTACAGCGCCGACCCGATGCGGCGCGGACGCCTGCGCCGCGGCCAACTCAGTGCGGAAAATCTCGGCCTCGTCATGCATCGCCTTGTGGCCACTGGCCCGCAGAATTGCCTTGCGCAGCCACTGCAGGCCGAAGACCAGCAGCAGGCCGCCGACGACAAGGCGCAGCTCACGTAGCGGGACCGCCGACAGGGCTGGGCCGAGGATGGCGACGATGACAGCCAGTACCCCGAGTCCAGCGGCCAACCCGGTGGTCGCCGAGCGCCAATCGCGGGCGGTACCTGCGGCGAGCACAATGGTTGTCGCCTCGACGGCCTCGACCGCGCAGGCCAGGAAGACGGCAACGAACAGTGCACTCCCGTTCACGTCGCCTCCTCCGCTCATTCTAGCTAGGTCCCGCGACCGCCACTCGTACAATAACAGCTGTTAGCTTTTGCGGCTCACATCTGATCCCGCGACAACGGTGCTGATGTCCCCCATCTGGAAAGGGTAGAGCCTTCGCATGTGCGCAGCCGTAGAGCCCCAGACGCCTCTTGCCCGCCGCGCTGCCGCCCTCGGGGTAGCTACGTCCTACCAGGACTGGGCGGATCGAACCATCGCCGTCGACGAGCAGGTCGTGGCGGCCGTCGTCGCCCAGCTCGGCGATGAACCCTGGGCCGCGCGGCCCGAGGGGCGAGGCGTCCCCCGGCTGACCGCTCCGCCACGGTGCTGGGGCTGGAGCGTTCAGCTGTACGCATTGCACTCCGCCGGGTCCTGGGGTTTGGGCGACCTCGCGGACCTGCGCGAGTTGGCCATTCGCAGCGCCCGGGAGCTCGGCGCGGACCTGATCTTGGTCAACCCGCTGCACGCGGTGGCTCCGGTGTTGCCCATCACGGACTCCCCCTATTCGCCGACGAGTCGCCGGTACGTCAACGTGCTGTACCTGCGCATCGAGCAGATCGCCGAATATGCCTCGGCGCCGGCCGAGGTCCGGGCCCGGGTCGATGCCCTGCGCCCACCGCCCCCGAACCCGACCGGTCCCCTTGACCGCGACCTGGTGTGGACCGCGAAGATCGCCGCCCTGCAGGAGCTCTGGCCACACGCACGCCGGGTGGACCTGGACGCCGACGCCGACCTGCTCGATTTTGCGACCTTCTGTGCGCTCGCCGAGAAATACGATGTGCCGTGGCAAGCCTGGCCGGAAGACCTGCGTCGCCCCGACGGCGCCGGCATCCTCGCTGTCCGAGAGCGGCTGGCGGACCGGGTGAGGTTCCACGCTTGGTTGCAGGTGCTGTGCGACGAGCAACTCGCAGCGGTGCAGCAGGCCGCGCTGGATGCGGGAATGCGCATCGGGATCGTGCACGACCTGGCGGTGGGGGTGGACCCCGGCGGCGCTGACGCGTGGGCCCTGCAGGATGTGCTGGCAGGGGAGGTGACCGTTGGTGCGCCGCCAGACTCGTTCAACCAACGCGGGCAGGACTGGGCCCTCCCCCCCTGGCGCCCAGATGCTCTGTCCCGAAGCGAGTTCGCACCGTATCGAGCGATGCTCACCGCGATCCTTGCCCGAGGAGGTGGGGTAAGGGTCGACCACGTGATGGGACTGTCCCGGTTGTGGTGGGTGCCCCCGGGCCACAGCCCGGACGCGGGCACCTACGTGTCCTACGACGAGGCCGCGTTGCTCGATCTGCTGGTGGAGCTTGCGAGCGCCAGGGGCGCCATCGTCGTCGGCGAGGACCTGGGCACGGTGGAACCGCGGATGCGCACCGCCCTCACCGAACGGGGAATCCTCGGCTCGGCGGTGCTCTGGTTCGAGCGAGCCGGCGACCGACCGGACGGGCCGCCGAAGGCGCCGACCGACTGGCGGGAACTGGCGATGGCCATCTCCACGCACGACCTACCCACCGCGCACGGGTGGCTGGCCGGCGAACAAGTTCGAGTTCGGGCCGAGCTGGGGCAACTCGGCCGGCCCGTTGAGACCGAACGCGAGGCGGCGAGCCATGAGCGCGCCCTGATGCGAAGCGCCCTGCTCGAGCAAGGGGTGCTCGGGCCCGATGATGCCGGCGATCCGGACGCGGTGGTTCTGGCGATGCACTCCTACCTGGCCGCGAGCCCCGCACGGGTGCTCCTAGCGTCGCCCTACGACGTGCTCGGTGAGCTGCGGCAGCCCAACCTTCCTGGGACCACTGACGAGTACCCCAACTGGCGGCTCCCCCTCGGGGTGTCGCTGGACGCACTGCTCAGCGACCCTCGGGTAGCCGCGACCGCGGCGGTGTTGCGCCGAGAGCGTCGCGGCACCTGACGAGGAGACCTCGCCTGGTAAGGTCACTACCCGTCGCCCTGGCTACAGGTCGACACGCGCCGCTAGCTCAATTGGCAGAGCAGCGGACTCTTAATCCGCGGGTTCGGGGTTCAAGTCCCTGGCGGCGCACCCCGTCCGACCTGGCCTTTCTCTCCTCGGAGGGGAGGGCCGGAGTCGCTTTTGGGGCCATGTGGGACCGATGTGGGACCGGAAC
>JAABUP010001764.1_pt1 | contig 44309 bp, 72 predicted proteins | sample 5559201 | NCBI WGS metagenome assembly JAABUP01 (sample SAMN10711887, study PRJNA513373) | rock metagenome | isolation source: Antarctica rocks | place: Antarctica
TTGTTTTGTGTGGTTTGGGTTTGGGGGGGGTGGGGGGGGCTGGGGGGGGGGGGGGGGGGGGGGGCGGGGGCGGGGCGGGGCGGGGCTGGGCTGGCCTGGGCAGGGCAGGGCAGGGCAAAATAAGGCAAGGCAATAAAGCCTATGCCAACATGATTGGCTAACACCCCCTCAGACATCTTCTACACCAATGGCATAACCAGCAGACTTAGGTGCAAGACTTCCCACAGTCGCACATGACAGGCAGCAGAAGCAAGACTGCATGGTAACAGCAGGAAGAAGCAGCTACTTACAGTCCTACATAGACCTTGAAGGAGTCATAGATGGCCCATTGAGTGGCAGTGAGGGTACCAATCATGGCTATACGAAGGGGCAGCCCCCGGGTGGCCAGCTGCCACCACCCCATCTCACTGATCACACCCCCAATTGTTGCCTCCTACAAAGAGCGACAAGCTGTGTGAAAATAATATCAATAATAAAAATAATAAAAATAATAAAAATAAAAATATAATATTTTTTCAAAATATGCAGCAGCTCCAAGAGAAGACAATAGGTGGCAGGAACACTGCTGAAAACGGTACCCCTGATTGGTGCCTTCTGCAGAGCAGTTTTGGGGGATGTCAAGGGATGCAAAAGCTTGGACAGATGACAGGAGTTGTGTTCAGCTGCCACTTGCCCATCTCACTAGTGCAGTGTTGACGACAGTGCCAACTGTGGCCTCCAGCAAACAATCTTTGGGGTTGTGAAGGGGTGCAGCAGCAGCATCCCATTCACAAACCATGCTATGGCTTTCTGCAAGCAGTACTTGGGCATGGCATGGAGGAATAAAATAGATCCAATAGGTGACAATAGGTATGTTCAGCTCCGATGAAGAAAAGGAACGAAGTGCAAAAGCTTGCACCCTGCATTGTTGACGGCAGCGGTCAACAACATGTGTGACACATGAGTCATGCATGTTCTAATGCACCGCCGTCAAAAGCCAAGAACTTTTGAATCATCTGCTTCATTCAGGGGTGTCCAAGTGGTGGCCCAAACTGAAAATGTACTTGCAACAGTGTTGAAACTACAATCGGTAATGCAGCAAGATCCCTAGGTAGCCAATGCAAATGAATGGCAACTTGAATCAAATTACGCTGTTCTTCATGCCGGGCATCAGCTTTACTTCAAGGCATGCAGCTAAGACCACAGACACATGTTGTATCATGACTTGAGCTGGAATTTGTCAGCTTTAGTCACAGACTCAAGACCCCAGTCAAGTCTGTATCCAGTGTATCATTGCAAAGACTCAAGATGCAAGTCAAGTCTGTATCATTGCAAAGATTCACCTTGCTAGCATTGAGCTTTGACACCAGGTTGTCGGCAGGGTGTGAGATGATCGCACACAGAATTCCGGCCAAGTACCCGGCTGCAAAGGATACTCCCAGTTGCTCTGTCTTGCTGCAATCTGACTTTGGCTTTGGCACTACATTGGTGTACAATGCTTGCACTATGTTCTCAAATGCCGCTGCAACACACACAGGAAAATGTGTTGGTCACGCCTTGCACTTCTTGCATGTCCCAACATGACAGATTGTCAGTGTTGCCTCAAAAATTTTGGTGCTGGCATTGATGAGTGTTCTCTGAATTGCTGATTGTTTTGTATCAACGCACAGACTGCAACAGCTGTGTTGCTCAAATTGGTATGCTCTGCCTGTTTGCTCTGACGCTGTGATTGTTTCAGCATGTCTGCTGTGCGCATGGACTGCGAAGGCTTACCAAATTTCATCATGGTGTATGGGATTTGCCTTCCCCACAAGGGCACCAGCCCTTTCCACAGCCTGCATGCACCACCAGACAGACACTCTACTTCTTACACATTCAGCATGCACAGTGTTTTGCACCATAAAGGGATTCTGGACATTGGCAACTGTTTGTGTACAGATGTCCATCAAGGACCGCATGGCATTTGAGAGCATCATGACAAGCAGGAGCTGGCACATCAGGATTCTACACAAATTGCAGCATCCAAAGTCAGCACAGAGGCTAGATGACACCAAGCATGCACACTCAAGCACCTGCGTCACAGCTGTAGACAAGAAGCAGGCAAAAGCAGTTACTAACGATGCTGGACCAACCTTTGCATGCATGTAGCTTGAACGTGATTTGTCAGAAACATACACATGCAAATGGTAAGTTTACAAAAGAGCGATACGTTACATTGCATGCACAACATGTTGCACCTACCCTGCAACACCATTTTCTTGCACAAACTTGGGCAGACCATCAGTCAAGCCCTTTGCGTAACCTGGGGAGGTTTGAATCTTGACCTGTAACAGCATAACAGGCACATGAGTGCATACGTGTGAATGGGGATACACCAATACTAAGAAGTGGGTGCTGAAATCAGCTATGTGCTGCAACCCAATGCAGACATGTTTCAGCAAGCAGCATCACAGCTGCATGCATGCAAGTCAAGCCACATGTTCTTTGACAGCTTTTGCAGCTGAGTGTAGGGTTGTTGGTGAAAATGCCACCTTGACTGCTTCCAATGGACATAAGCCTATGTCTGCCAAAAACTCTGCAGAGGCAGAAGCAGCCAGAAACAGTGGAGTTTGGTAATTTGCTGCAGTCTTGGCGCCTGCCATCTCTGCATACAGACTGTGACAATGATTGTTAGTGACGTGTGATGCACATGCTGCTGTCATTTGGCATGCTATTACCAGCTGAGACAACTGTGAGTTGCTGTCCCAAAAAACTCACTGCTTGAAATACTCGTAAAGACCGTATTTGCCAGCTCCTTGAATGCTGTAGCCAATAAAGGTTGGCGCCCAGCCACGCAGCAAGTTTGAGATGCCTCCTTCTGCTAGAGTGATCTTGAATCCAGTGCCGATGCTGCTATAACGCTTGCTGTCGATTTGCATGTTGCATTTTACGACGTCCAAGGGCGTGACGCTGGTGTGCGTGGGTCCTACACTCTAGGCATAATGTTGCGTCGGGTGATGAACACTCACTTCCCATGGCACGGTAGGAAACGCAGTAACTTGCAGTCGAGGGTGGATTACCACAAGCCAGAATTCCGCCGATTGTGCAAGCCTGATAGTATTTCGCGCTGTACAAAGGAATCTTTTGCTGCTTGATCTCATCAGGTGCAGCCATCATGAAAGCGAAACGACTACTGGGAACGTTTTGTGCCTGACATGGCTGACTAAGACATGCCAGAGCAGCTGTGCCATAGACGCTGTCCGGCAACCAGGAGTTATGCATCTCGATGCAGTTGCCTTGCAATCAAACTGTAATCTGCAACGTTGCTTCTGAGACCGCAGGGAACAGCCAGCTGATGCATGCCGCGAGTCAACGATCGCAAGATGGTGACACTCTGATAGTCATGGATGACGTGAGCATCTGCAAACAAAAATGTGTCTCGCAGTTGCGACACTGCTACTCTCGCACTGGACAATGTGCTGAATTTGGTATCTGGGCAGTGCAGCATTAACTTGTTTGTGTGGCATCGCTTAGTTGATTCAACGCTATGCATATTGATAGATTGTGTTACACAGACCTTGACTATGGTGAAGCAATCACAAACGTGCATACCCAACAGTGTTTAGTGTTCTCCTCAATTGAATTGGTGCACACGCAGACAATACTCTGCTAGAGTCAAAAATGAATACCAGTAGCTCATGATCATGCTTGCTATTGATATGAACAAAGCAGCCAGCCAGCTAAGGCACTTGTGTGAGCACTTCCTATAGCTTTACACTTTTAGTCTACAAAGGCTTCATCTTCTGATGAATGGCAGAGAAACGCCGTTGGTGGCAAAGTTCACCTGGCCGGGGTTAGCAATGTGGTCAAACAAGTTGTCAATAGGCCCCTTGCCTGCAAGCAGCAGCAAGTTGGGACTCTGAAACCATAGACGCTGAAGGCAGAGCTCAGTGTGCAGAAGATGAATCAGTGTTGCACCACAACAATCACAGGCAGCTGGCTTGGGCACAACTGCCACAGTATAACGGCACAAAATAATCTGGACCTGACACTGCAGCTGATGTCAGTTCTTCGGCAATTTGAAGATAAAGGTCAGATTAATGTTGTGGTGGAGGGGCAGTAACAATTTTGCAAGTTGTGGGGACAATGCTATACGGTATGGCCTAATGGCAAAGACACATACCTGTAGCTGCATACTGTGCAAAGAATCCCAGGAAGGCAAGCATGGCCAGACGGCCATTCTTGACCTCCTTGGTTTGGTACTCAAAGTATGACTCTGAGTCCCCTCTTGAGAACCCTAGGGGGTCAAAGAATGGTCCACCTACCACAACAGTCATCAGCTTCAGTATTAGTTTGAAGACCCACCATGTACACAGGTTGCAATGCGTAGCAAAACACTTAGGTGACAGCCTGTCATAATAGCATGCAAACAAGATTATAAAAGCAGCAAACTTGTGCAGGCTGTGCTTGTGCAGTCTGTGCATACCTGGGTAGCCATTGCTCTTGGGCTTGAAGCCGCCTGTGATGCCCAAAAATGAGCCATCACCCTGAGAGCCAGGGTTGTACAGGTCAGCCCACCTCTTGCCCTCCACCCAGCCAGAGAACAGGAACTGTGTGAACAGAAGAGATCCTACACAACAGGCAGTTTGTTACGCCTCAGATCAAGTGCTGAACAGGAGGAGGACACACACTTCAGAGGCCTGACGGCAAGGCTACCTGCAGACTTGTAATGTGGAGCATGTTCTCTGTAATCACACATCGGCAGGGATGCAGCACACAGAATGTAAGGCAGCAGCTTTGTTCTAATGTTGCTGCCATGCAAAAGTCAGCTGCGCTGCAGATGGGCATCATGCATCAACTGCCGACACACATGCAGCACGTTGCCCTCTTGCAGACAACAAACACAGCTTGATCAGTATGTGCTGAAATGCATACCTAGAGGGAAGCTGGGGTGTGACTCAATCCAGACTTTGCCGGCGTCTGTCCAAGTTGGAAGTGTAGGCAGAATGCCAATCTTGGAAAGTAGCTGCATGAAGCTTTTGTGTTAGTCATGTGCAAACAGCTGTCATGGCTTCAGCAATGCATCTACATTGAGCAATGAGCTGCAAAACAAATTGCACAGCTTGCCGCTGCAATGCAGCCACTAGTCTGCACATGGACTTGCCGCAAACTCCGCAGCTTAGGCAAAAGCAGTGGCATGTACACATACCCCTGGAATAACGATGCCAGCAACAGCTGTCATGGCTGTCCGGCAGTGCACCAGCTCTGCTTGCTGAAACCATGTCAGAGCTTTCTCCTCGGACGCCAGTGATAGTGGGTCAAACCTGTGCATACGACAAGATTGTTAAGCTATCTGCCTGTCGCTGCCTGACGTGACGGCTCTGCAGTCGAGACTGACCCGTAGTCTCCGGGAAGAGAGCCGTCAAGATGCTTTGGGGCCTCTCCACCTGGGTACCATAGTTGGCGTTCAGCTGCGTTGACAGTTACGCTCCTTCGACCCTGCAGCGGTGTTTGATCAACGTCAAGACCCTGTTGAGAGCTGCATTGCCCGGATGACGCGCTCATGATAGCAGCATATTCTGTCGACTGTGCAGTGGCGTCAGACCTGTGTCCGAGAAGGTGCTGCGGGTTTGACAGGTGAACCGGACACTAGAGAAGTCCGGGCAGGCAGGACAGTCTGGGACATCAGAGTTTGGCTCATCATTGTGACGCCTCTAGAGCGCAATATGCGTGCAGACGCGCAGACAGATGTACACGAACGCGATGCACTGCAGACAACCTGCTGCAATCCCGAACTGTAGTCGCAAGGGTGATTGGAGCGAATCAGATCTCATCTCTTGCTGCATGCGCATTTCTGTTATCTCAAAATAAATGCCGTCAAAATTTTGAAGAGGGGTAACCGGAATTGTTACCACAGCAGCCTAATTCAGCCTATTTTCTCTACCCCCTGATGACATTTGCCAAAATAATAGGCAATAAACCGATCATCGCTACAATCAGCACTCGAGTCGCCTCTGTTGCCTTGAACGTCGAAGCTTTGCGCACAAGTTGCTGCCGAGTACTGCAGATACTGTGACAGCAAAATGGTTCTAGCCATGCAAGCATCCGGTCTGTCGGCATCGGTTCTATGCCGACCCACACGGTTATCTGCACGTTTCTTGGGCAATGCCCTTGCAGCTCCCTCAAACGGCAGCAGAGTCTTCGCAAAGAAGGAAGGGAACTGGCTGCCCGGCAGCGACACACCAGGATACCTAGACGAGTTGCCAGCGTGAGTTCTAGACCCTCTGCTGGGTTGAGGTGCTTGCGTTCCCGTGCGAGAGGAACGACCATTCTCCAGTGAGGACACCACACCATTTGTCGGTGACTCTCAACCTCAAAGTTTCACGCAGATCTTATGGATTTGACCCTCTCGGCTTGGCTGCACCAGCAGACCTTCGCGACAGATTTCAAGAGTCTGAGCTGATCCACTCCCGATGGGCCATGGCTGGAGTTGCTGGGGTTCTAGCAGTGGAATTGTTGGGCCAGGGCAACTGGATTACAGCCCAAGAATGGGTACGAAAATGTCAACAACGCTGACCCGGCTGCGAGGCGTTCACAGGCGTGTTCGAGTCCAATGCTGACTACACATGTGCTGTGCAGGCCAGGGAAGGCAGGTCACCAACATTCCTAGGAATCCCTCTGCCCTTCAACTTTGGCACAATCCTAGCATTAGTAAGTTGCAAGGCTCTTGAGCCAGCTTGCTTGCAGAAGAGTGATGGGACCATTTGAAACTTTGAGAATGAAGCCTCTGACAATCCTCTGCTTGCAGAACTTCATTCTGATTGCTGGAGCAGAGACACGGAGGACCTTTGCCAAAGATGAGGAGCGCAAGTACCCTGGTAATGCAGCATTGTTGCTTGCTTGCACCTGTCATGCTTCATTGAGAACAAAATGAAAACTGTAGTGAATTGACCCCATCACACAAGCCAGCGGTCAGCGGCATATATAACAAACACTGTTTTGTTGCGAAACTGGACAGGAGGCAAGCAATCGTTTATTTGTGCACTTTATTGTCTGATGTTTTCCAACACCGTCTCCTTGTGTTTACCTTGTCATAGCAACCTGTGTGCTACAGGTATGGTTGAGCTCAGCATGAGATATATCAGTCTTTACCTTACGTTTATTTCAAATGCAGGCGGCGCATTCGACCCCCTGGGCTGGAGCAAGGGTAATGTTGAGGAGCTTAAGGTGAAGGAGCTCAAGAATGGCCGTCTAGCAATGTTGGCCTTCCTGGGATTTGTTGCACAGTACGGAGCCACAGGTGGGTTCTGGATAAATATGTTTGTGATTGTTTTGTCTTGTTGATTGCCTGACAGTTCTTGCAGCCCTGCATGTTCCTGCTGTACCATGTTGTCAAGTTGAGACAACCTGGTTCACACCAAACGCCTGCAGCTTTGAAACGCTGTAACTGATGTCTGCACATGGCGCTGGGGCACCCCAACACAATGTGTCATCAAATGTGTTGCAGGCAAGGGCCCAATTGAGAACCTTGGCCAGCATTTGGCAAACCCATGGGCAAACAACTTTGCCACCAATGGCGTATCCATTCCAGGACTTTGAGATTGGTTTTGCTAACCCTTGTATGCGCCAAAAGCCTCAGCCAAGTTGCACGTTCTTGAGCAGACTATAGCAGCACTGAGAGCAGTAGGCGACATCAATGTTTCAGTATGTAACATCACGCAAATTGGCAATTTTGATGTGTCCAGGCCACATGTCTTTGAGACCCAGTAGTCAATAGATCATGTACTGATTATTTACTATGTAAACAAATTCATCAGCATTCAATGTGATTTGTGGTGATGGGGTTTGTTGGGCCTGCAAGTGGCCGTTGCATGCGTGTGTCAGATAGTATAGAGGCACTGGCTTCTCAGAGCTTCAACAAAGCCTGGTATTCAGCAAGTCAGTCGATGTTTATAGCAATTGCCAAGCCTTTAGTTGCAAGTTCGTTTTGCACACTGGCTGTGTCTTGCTGCAGACGCTCCCTCATGCGCTCCTTTCTGGCTAGCAGTGCTGCTTTGTTCAGCAGAAACAAATCCTCAGCAAGCCTGCAAAAAGTGCAGAGCTGAGGCCGGCTGACCAACGTGCAGCATGCCAAGGTGCCAAACAGAAAAGTACATACTTCCTCTGAAGCCTGTCCTTTGGACTGCAAGCTACAACTTTCAAATCTACAGACTGCAAGTTTTGTGGTGGCATCTGCTCGGGTCTGCTGCTCTTCCGACTTTGGTGCTCATGCCAGCTGCTGACGGCATCACCCTTTTGCACGTCCCTTGCGTGCTCGTCAGCTGCGGCATATTGGTCATTTTCTCGCAGTAGTCTTCGTATATTGACAGGCTCCCGACCAGTCATGTTGGCCACCACCTGGCTGTCTGCAGCACTTTGATAGCAGCGCAGCGCAGCACGCCCGGCTTTCGAAGTGAAGAGCAACGGTGTGAGGCACATATGACTCACGTGTCTTTCTTTCCGGGGTTGAGAATGAATGCTGCGATGGAAGCTTGGACCTTTTGTCGACACATCGATTGCGGACGTGCAGACCTTTGCGCATGCCACAAGGGCCGCACTGTCGCAAGCAAATGTGTCATTTTAAATAGGCGAGAAAAGCCGCAAACAGCCGTTCAGACAACCTGACCAACGAAAGGTCACGTATATATATGATCCTGGCTTGACACGGCATCTCATTACAAGGACGCGGTCAGTCATTGTCATTGCAGGCGAGAGTTTGTCTGCGCCTTCGATGTTGTTGGATCAGGCTTTGGACACAACACTGCCAGTAAGCCAGAGCGTCAGCCGTTGGTTCGGCTGCTTGTTTTCAGTTGATAACACGCGTAGCGCGTACAAGCATCTATGGCAGAAGATGCTGACATGATCGATTAACGCTGCTTCGCAGGCAACAACATGAAGGCCTTCGTGACTGGAGGTTCCGGTTATCTAGGAAGGAACCTGCTGGCTGCTCTGCTGGAAGACAACTATCAGCTGTCAGCTCTCTCCCAAAATACAGACGAGGACATAACAATTGGTAAAGTAGCACTGGCACACCCAACTGCAATCGCCATCAATCTGGTGCGAGGCAATGTGGCAGATACGGAAGCGTTGCGCCAAGGCATGACAGGCTGCCATACAGTCTTTCACCTTGCTGCCAAGGTTGGCATGTCTGGCTCCTGGAAAGACTTCCAGGCGGTGACAGTCGAGGGTACAAGGAACGTCCTGGAAGCTGCGCAAATATGTGGCGTCAAGCGTTTGGTGCATGTCAGCTCAGATGCCGTGCTTGCCAGTGACCATGGAACTGTCCATGGTGCTGATGAAACCACACCAATCCAGGTTCCACAGTTTTATGCTCCTTACACCCACAGCAAGGTCATTGCAGAGCAGCTAGTCCTTTCTGCTAATCTAGCCAATGGCAGCTGCTTATCAACAGTGGTGGTGCGCCCTCGTCTAGTATGGGGGAAGGATGACACAGTCATGCTGCCAGCAGTCATGAAGGCCATCAGCGCCGGCTTCTATGGCTGGTTCACTCCCACCTACATGACCTCAACATGTCACGTCACTAACTGCATAGAGTGCTTGTGCCTAGCAGCAACCAAAGGCCATCCTGGGGAAGTGTACTTTGTCACAGACGGAGTACAGTCGCCCTTTCAGGAGTTCATGACAAGACTGCTAGTCATACATGGAGTGGCAGTTCCTGCTCACACAGTGCCATTCAGTGTCGCCTGGAAGATTGCGACCATGCTTGAGCACATCCCATTTCTGCACTGGGGCAAGCAGCGTGAAGCTGGCCTGACAAGGCAGGTTCTGTCTGTATTGGGCAGGGAAGTCACTCTGTCAGATGCAAAGGCTCGCGAGCAGCTTGGCTATGTTGGCCATGTCACAATGGAACAGGGCATGCAGGAGATGCAGCAGCTTTTGGCCGTCAAGGAATAGCTTCTCAGCTTGCACAGGCACAGCTGATCCAGATGGAGCCCTCAACATGATTGGAGCAGCATTGTCACAGGATGGCTGAGCTGATGCTGCGTCGCTCATAACATTCTGATAAATTCTTAACGATGCCATTGCATTATGGCCTTCTCATGGTGTACATTGACTCATGATGTGCATTGCCTCAGGATGCACGTTGACTCATGATGTACATTGGCAATTGATATGCCACGGACTCATGTGTAGCTTGTCATGCAGAGTACTCTGTTTTGCAATAAACTTGACTTTCATTGAACTGACGCATATATATGGCAGCATACTGTTTTGCTTCTGCACTGCTTTTGTGCATCAGGTTCTGAATTGTTTGCTGCAACTCACCTTTTGAGATATGCTCTGCTTTTTGGGTTGCTGTTGTCTGCGATGTAGTTTGTTGATGTAGCACTTTTGTATCAGCTGACAGGATATCCCAAGCCACAGACGAGACAACATTGACTGTCTGTTTAGCTAACCTGTGTTGCTGAAAGGTGCAATGCGTGACATGCACACACACAGACATCTGTCTGTAGGCAATGGCAAAAAGTTAGACACGCCACGCATGTGAGGACGGAGGGCCCCTATTGTTGCACCCTTCAAGTCACTTGACAATCATCGTGTGAGCATGTGCATGAATCCACACTTCCATAAAGAGTTGCAATATCATTTACTCCTACAAAATGTTAAGCATGCTGTTGTGAACCTACAGCCGCTTTGATAGCCAAGTTGGGTCCCTTGGCCCAGGATCAGGCCTGCCAACAACACACATCAATGTCGTGAAGGCAAGCATGAGCAAAATGACACTTTGTCTGCCTGAGAGCTTCTGTGACACTGCAGCATGACCGCCTCAGAGCTCCCTGTGTCATTGTAGCATGTCTGCCAGCTTGTTGTAAAAGGCAGAAAAGTCCCGATCATGATCATGCATGGCTCTCCTCAAGGTCTGTTCATGCTCTGCTGGCACAAAGCTGAGCACAGCATCACAGCCAATGGCAGCGTGTTCGGCCTCACCCTCGGCATGAATCTGCAGTGCACAAGGAAGACACTGAAGGTCTGCAGCTGAGCTAGGGCAAGTGTCCCTATGCATGTCATGCAGCTTGCATGCAGGAAGGCCAAGTGATGTAGCAAGCGAGCTGCTGGCTGCAGTGCAGCTGCATGACAGCTGCCAAGTCAGGCGTCAACTGCATCGACTGCGTAAATTTCGCGCAGCCTAGCACAACCTTTGCTTGACTGCAGACTGTGTCTAACACTAACACAATGCCCCTATGATCCAGACACTTCAACAAGCTCTGCAAATCAGTGTATCCTTGAGAACATGTGTCTGGGATCCAATCTAGCAAGGAGACTGTGTATGTTTGCACACAGCACAACATGCAGCTTTATCTACCTCAAGGAAAAGCCACTCCTTCAGGGGTCTGTGCTGAGGCTGGAGCACTCGGCTGTCTAGCTCTTTGAAGCTGTCTAGCATCCAGGTCTTCTCAAAGTCTGCTAGGTATTCGATTGCTAGGTTGTATCCCATTGCATATGAGCCCTGCATATGCTCGTTCTGGATTTGTGGCTGTGATGGACATTGCCACACCCTCAGACATGCAACAAGCATACACATGCAAGCAGTTTCACAGGATACAGGCAGTGAATACAGCTATGAATGCTGCTGTTGCTGCCTACAGAATGCGCTTTGACCACAAGCAGAGCTCTGCAACCTTTAAACCTACATTGAGGGCAATGCTGCAACCACAAGTACAACAGCAGCAGCAGTACAGCAGTGCAGCAGTGCTTAAATGCACTAATTCACAGCTGCATAACCTTGCCAGAGCATGGAAATACAATGCGCAGCGTGACTCATATCTCTGTTGATATGGTCAGTCTGCAAACAAACACCTTGTCTCAGCTAGTCTGCAGGCAGACCAGTAACAAAGGCAGAGCCGAACAGGCATAGCCCAAATCTGATGACCAACGCGTTAGACACGTCATGTGTGATGTCAGCAGGAGAGTTGCACCTGTCCAATGGGATCAAGGCCCACACCACCAGCTGTGGTGATGTCCCTCATCATCTGCTGAAACAACAGCACAGAGGCAGGAGGCTGCGGCTGCATTGCTAGCGCTCCCTCCAAGGGCTCATGCAATAGGTCCTCATAGAACTCTGAAAACAGCTCGCGGTGGGTTTTACCTGAAAAACATCATCCTTATGTGCATTTCTAGGAAGTGGCGCTGACGATCTGTCTTACTGGCTTTGACTGCCCACATGAGACTGCAAACATGCCCAACAGTATAACGTGCAGATATATACACCTCATGTGAGACTACACCAACATAGTGGGTTTGTGCACAATTGCCAGACACGGTCGGCAAATATGCTTGCCATGAAAGCGATCATGTCACAGGACAGCTGGACAATGCAAATGCGCTAGTATGCAGTAGGCCACACCTTGAGGCTGGCCGTTGTGCATGCCATACTCGCCAGCCAAGGGCTGGATCAAGCCTTTGAGAGCTTGATCCCTCCTTACGTAATCGCTGTGCCCAATGCTGCTCTGGACCTACAACCATGCAATTGGTCCTGGAAACTGCAGTAACAAAGCTTGTGCATGGGTGTCAACAACCAGATCACATAGCAGATTCAGGGCTGATGCCTGAGGTTGTACGACGTGATGCAGATCTGTACTTGTTGCCATTGCTGGCTGTATAGCCGGCAGTTGTGTGTCACATCTGATGCATGCATTTTGGGCTGGTCAATGCAGGAATCATCATAAAATAAGCAGTGACGCACAAACATACTGGATACTGGGTGCTACAGGCTGTGCCTATGCTCACCTTAAGCAGGACTGCAGTAAAAGCGGGGTTGAAGGATTCAAGGTTGTAGGCCAGCTCTACCATGACAGGCTTGAGCTTGGCCTCTGCACAGTATGTTGCCAAAGCACTTAGTCAAGTAAAATACTGACCTGACCTGACTTTGTTTCAAAACGCTTTGCCTTTAAATCTCTGACAAAAACATTGTCAAAAGTAAAGATTCCAGCTAACTTTTTTGATTGGGATGTATGATGCCTGGGTGATTGTCGTCAGGCAAGTGCTGAAACACAATACGTAGTTCAGGACCAAATGGCTTACCCCATTCGTTTTCAGGCAGTTTGGCTAGGTTATCACTAAATCGCCGCAGAGCTGCCATGGATTGACCAGCATCCAACTCAGCCTGTTGCAGAGTAGCATTGTGAGATGTTATAACTGCTGTTGGGTGCTTCAGCAATGACAGGTATACCTCTAAGCTCTGGAGAGTCTGTCGTGACATCTGTGGGAGGGACGCATGGCCTTGGTGCTGACTTTCAGCTGTGATATCGAAAGCACATCAGCTGATGACTGACATAAAGACTCGTGTACCAGCACTCAGAAAGTAAATGGCAGGTACACATCTGTACAGGGTAAAGCAACGTACTGGTGTTTGAACTTTGGGGGTGTGAAAACGCTCGCTCAGGAGCTGATAAGACAGCGTTGCACTTGACTGCCTGCAGCTGGAACTACGTTTGTCACAATCGAATATATCGAAACAACAACACGACCCCAGGAGTCTGCCAGCATACCTTGCGGGAAAGGGGCCTGCGCACAGGAGCGAAAGAGCTGATTGGCTTGGGCAGCAAACTGTTGGTACAAACATGGCACGAGGCAGCTACGAAAGTGGATGTCATGACGAAAGTGTTGCCGGACAACTGCGATCACAATCGACAACACTTGCAGTTCAGATAGGGTCCGACTAATTCGTCCAGACAATTCAGACGAGTCAATGACTAATCGTAACGCCTGTAAGGTGATCAGATTTGGCACTAGGTCTGGGCCCTGGTGATCAGGGAAGGTGAGCTTGTGTCAATAATAGCGCGACTGACCACACAAACGCGATTTTGCTAGGCGTGCAATGTAAGCTGTCGCCCACCTGTGTTGAAGAGTGTGTATGAGGTCATCGAGGGGGTGATCCTGCTGACTTGGGACAGGTCAGGCAGCAAGCTTGTGTGCTGACTGTCAAGTGAACAATGCAGGGTAGATTATCTTGCCACAATACTTTACCTCCAACGAGCGTGGCAGAACTGCTACAAGTGTCAGTTGTGCCAAGGATCCACTGCACTGTGCCCAAAGTAGCCAAAAGCACAGCGATGTGCGCTATCAACAACGTAACCAGTGTCTTTGTGATGATCTTTCTGTTCTTGAATTGAGCACAATCTTATGCAAGGTGCACCATGATCAGCTGGCCTGCTGTGAGCTGTTTTGAGCACTGCATCACAGTGCAAGCTTGCTTGGAGTCACAAGCAATGTTGCAACATGATGGGTTGCTGGCTTTGTCTGACTGTACGCAACCCTCTACTGAGCAAGATGAGCAAACGCATACAGTTCCTTGACCATCGTTTTCAAGTTTTGTGGGCTTGGGCACTGTGAACGCTTGATGATGTGCTACAATGCCTATCATTGCTAGACTGTCAGTCCTTTGTGTTTTGTATGTCTGCATGTACAGGAGAGATATCTATGAACACATTGCTGACCTTCTGAAGAAAAATCAATGCTGGAGTCGGCTAGAGTAAACTATTGCATTTTTTTCAGCCCTTGCACAAAGGTTCCCAGACTCGCTCACCTCAATTGATGTTATGACGCATATTGACCTGCAGGATGACCTGAAGGATGTGAACATGTTCCAGACTGAGGGAATGTTGCAAAGATGATGTGCTTAGCTTATGTATGGTGTGCCCTGCATGCAGACCAACACAACACACCGGGCAAGTGCATCATCTGAGTGTGTTCAAATGCGGGCGCTGGACAAAGTGTGGGCCGGGCATCAGCATCAGAAACTGTTCTGCTGAACTGTTTTACATGTGTATTTCGGTATTGCTCAAGGAAATGGCGGAACACGCATTACCAGTAACACATGTTTCAAGACTGGCAAAGATAAAGACAATCCTTTTGAAAGGCAGCCATACCTGAAAAGGCAGCAAACAGTGTTGTAATACATACTATGCTGGGCGCATGCTATACTGCCAAACGAGACATGCAAAGCAGTTCTCCTCTCGTCATGCAGTGCCTGCCAAGCCTGCTACCCAAGGCAGTTAGGGTTTTGCCAAGACCTGAGGTCGAGATTTGCATCCCTTTTGTTCTGTCTGCCAAGTCGGTGTGACAATTGCTTGGCTCCAATGGGGTTGTTGCTTGAAGCCAACATGATGTCCATTCATGCAGAAGGCTGTCAATGCGCAGGACGTCCAGCTGTTCACCCTCGGCATAATGCACGGGCCCTGCGTCAGCCTTGCAACCCATGGCAGAAGAGCAGCACCAGACAACTCTCTAAAACATGTCGACAACGCGCATCCGCCCACTCTGGTGCACACAATCTTGTACAGGCGTCGTCACAGCCAGTCTTGGCGCCGAGGTGCGTACAGCTACTCAGCGCCTGTTTATGAGTTCAGCTTACGATCAGTGCACCTGAGGAGCTTGCTGAACGCATATGTACGTGCTCACAGGACGCAAGAAATGGGTGGAGATCCCATGGGCATGCTGTTGCGGCAGCGCATTGTGTTTTTGGGTGGAGAGGTTCGCACTAGGACAGCAATGCACCAGTACTGAGGTTTTGAGTCCAGCTTGCTGACCTAGTTCAATCTCCCTGCAGGTCAATGACTTCAATGCAGATGCAATCATCAGTCAGCTGTTGCTGCTTGACTCCACTGACCCTACCAAGGTAGGCAAATGCCTTCTGGCTCGCTTACTCCCACAGTCTGCTTATGTCCACAAGAATTCATCGCAGTTTTGATGCTTGTCACAGGATATCAAGTTGTTTATCAACTCCCCCGGAGGCTCTGTCACAGCAGGAATGGGCATATATGATGCCATGCAGGTTTGTCTGCTCTGCTATGCTTCTCTGCATGATGCAGTTGGCCCATGCTGTTGGTATATCTGCACACAAATTCAAGCGTGTGGTCGTTTCTGGCACGTGACAATGTTGGCCCAAAGGCAACACTGCAATGTGGCACAGGCTCATGTAGTGTCATGAACATTGAGCACTATGCGCGATTGAGCATGCGTTGTCATTGGTCACTCGTTGTGCCAATTTCTGACTCAGGGAAGTGTATTTTGTCATTTGATTTCATAAAAACTTACAGTGCAACATCATGACTGATTGGGCAGAGGCATGACAAAAAGAATCCCAGAGATAGAACTGCTTGGCAACACTTGTCTTGTCAAAATGTCTGCCTATGTATGGCATTTCCAGCCATGACAACTCATATTGCAGCTGTGTTGACGCCTCTGGCTGAGCACTGTGCAGTCTCACACGTAACTCCCATTACGCTGGCAATGTTGCCTCACACGACTCACTGCTGCAGATGTGCCGAGCAGACGTCTCCACATACTGCTTTGGACTGGCAGCTTCAATGGGAGCCTTCCTATTGACAGCAGGCACAAAGGGCAAGCGCTTCAGCATGCCCAATGCCAGAATCATGATCCATCAGCCTCTTGGAGGAGCCAGTGGACAGGCTGTTGACATTGAGATCCAAGCTAAGGAGATCATGTTCCACAAGGGAAACCTAAATGCCATCATGGCAGAATGCACTGGCCAGGCTATTGACCGAGTAAGCAGCTTTCCCTTGGCCACATTTTTATGACACGTGTCATGTTTTGGTCCATATTTCCAGCAGTTACCACAGGTGGCACTCACTTGCATCTTCATGCATGTGCGTTTGGCTATCAAAGCTTGTGCTGTTGATATGCCCAGACTTGTATCTGGAGATCAGGACATGTTGATTGCACGTTGGTCCCTGCAGCAGCAGCAAAATAGCTGGCATTGTGCAACATCAGGTGTCATGCATCACGAGCAAGGTGTCAAGCTATCCTAAATCCCCACTAATGCTTAATAATGCAACACTCAGTTAGTTTCTGCCAACTTGCAAGTTGCACCATGTTACTTGCAGATAGAAGAGGACACAGATCGTGACAGATACATGTCCCCATTGGAAGCCAAGAACTATGGGTTGATAGATGAGGTCATCGGTGGTGATGAGGCTGGCTTTCAGATTTCAGGCACAACCAGAGACTTCCCCAAGACTAAGGAATCATATGTCAACTGGGTAAGACCATGCATTCTAAGCTAACTGTTGATCACTTGACACCCAAATCTGCATGAAAGAAACGTTTGTCTGGAGCATAGCATGTACTGCCTGAACAGTGATGTGATGTAGGTGTACACAAGTGTTGCACTCAATCTTGAGTTGTATTTGTGCTGCAAAAGGCAGTGTGCTGGCATCTGCTGTCATGCATTTACGGTGTTTTGAGTTGCAGCCTGGCTCTTGTGGAGTCTTGTTTGCTCTGACGTCTGTCCAATGTTTGTCAGTGTTACTTTTCATGTCTGCGTTAACCTCTGAATTTCATGAACGTTCTTTGCAGTGGACCAGATGCTTGCAGCTAGCAAGTCAGTTACTGCTCACTTGCAGGGTGACTTTGATGAGGACGGTGACCAGGGAGGTAGATTCAGGGGCAAGCCTCTTGAACCTTACACAAAGCCTCTGGCAGACGAATAAACAGCTGGACTTGCTCAACTACTGCACTCTGTAAACTAAAATCATCTTTCAGTAGCTTTGGCCCGCAAAAGCTACTTTGTTGATACAGCTGTGAGCATTCCTTGTGGCAAAGTTTGGGCAGTGTTTGACCAGTCTCACAGGTGTTACGCAGAATGCTGTCACTATTTCTTGTGGTTTTGGAGTGCAAAAGCAGCGTCGTCAGGCATTAAACTTGCTTTGCAAGCTACCCACAGCATGAGTGTGCATTGCAGAATCTTTACAGATACTGCTTAATGTAGTTACTGGTGATTAAAACTACTAACCTGCATTTTGAAGCAAGTCTTGCAGCTGCAAGTTTGCAGACTGGTGGTTGCGCACCAAAACAGCACGCAGCTGTACAGTCCCGAATTGTTTATTGCCATTTAGCTAAGATTGATTAGCAGCACCATACCATACACAGTTGGAAACGGCAATGCCACACACTATTGCAGTGGCATCACACTGGCATGAATACTGTTGACGCTTCAAAGCAAGCAAAGCACACTCTGCACACAAACGAACACTCTGACCAAAAACACACGCAACCTATTGGTTCATTCGTTAGCAAAAGGGTTCATTGGACGGAGAACAGAGCAAGGCATGATCAGGAGAGAATAGCCTGTATCTGTCTGCATGGTCAGCAGCTGAGGCACTGAGTCATCTGCACACCTGTGACTGAGACATAAAGGACTTTGGTATTGTGACCATTGACAAATCTCAGAGCCGTTTCAGCCCTCGCTTCTTCGCCACAGCCGCCGCTGTCTTCAGCTTGTCTTGAGCTTTGGGTTTCTTGACTACAGACTCCTTTGAGTCAAGTACGGCTGCCTCGCCATTTGTGCTGTTGACCGCGTTTGCTCCTCCAGCTGCTGTCAAAGGCATCGACCTGCAAGAACTGGTGAACTGTCAATATTCAAGAAGTCAGGCAGCAGTCGAAGCGCTTATGCTCCTCTGTCATGATCAGCTGACAAGCGTAACAGGCACTTGTACCAATAGACAAGCAGCGCTCATGATGTGCAAAGAACAGCACGAAGACAGTTCTGTGCGTAACCTTATACGAAGCATAACACCATGCATGCTACTGCCGGACATACCCACATGAGCCAGAACACTTTGCAGATGATAAATGGCTGCTGCACCACCCACTGTGAGATCTGTCACAAGCATCAAGTGGATCGGTGTTCAAACAGAAGTGGGACCATGCAAAGAGTGTTGTATGAGCTGACCTTTTAGGAGGCTGGGCATGTATACTGGTCATCAGCTTGGCATGCTTTGCATACTCCTCATAGTTCTCTAGCAGCAGCTTGCCGGCCTCCTCATTCAGCGCTGACTCTGGGAATGGCTCTATCAGCAAGCACCTGCACCATAGTCCCATTCCATGGTATAAACACAAGCAGGCAACAGCAGTAGGAATGAGTGTGATTGCTGCGACTTGAGCAAGATGTGAGATTGCACAGCTTTTGGATGATGGTAGGCTGGTTTGCTGCATGCTGTTGTCATTTCTCACTACACAGGAAACTCTGCAAAGAGGCCAGGGATGCTCCAATGCTGAGCTTGTCACCATTGAAAAGCAGTCTTTGCAGTCCTCCCAGTGATGATTTGGTGTACAGTGAAGTCAGATTTGAGAAACAGGACACTGCTATGCCAAAAGCACCTGATGATGACGAGCACATGCCGCAAACCCAGATCTGATTTCCAGTCCCGCTTCAAGACATTCACACAAATCTCCCCAGTCTTAGACACATTGGGGTGGAAAATCTTGGTCAAGAAGTAACCTGCATAGTAGCTTTGGGTCACACACAGGTATAAGCATGTCTTGGCTGCTGTGTGATCGCTACCCAGCAAGCTTGCAGCATGCTGCATGTGTAGCAATGGGAGTGATGTAACACCACACAAGTGTCTCAGGAGTGAAAGGCGTAGAAGGGGAAAAGACGCGACGCATGCCATGGCAACACTATAGGCACTAGGCAGTGCAGACTGCAAGCAAGCGACTGTGTTGTGTTGATTTGACCAGCTGACAGGCCAGTCTAACTACAAGCATGAGAAATGTGTAAGGGTACCTTTGGGGGGCGTGTTGGGAAAGTCAGGCCCTAGAATCATCTTCATCCTGAAAGTCCCATCCTCATAAGGGGTCCCAGCTGTGGTTCATTTCAAACTTGTCAGCTTTTCAGATAAGCAGCCAAATTTGCAATCTTGAGACGCATTTTGACAGGCTGATGTTGCTATGTAAGACCACACATGGCATTTGAAGCAGAGAAGACAAGATACAAAGTCAAAGCTTGCAACTGCAACTGTAAGCTTCACCTGGTCCCTCGTACTCTGCTTGTACGTCTGCTATGTTGTCATCACTCAAAAACAGCTGCAGCAGAGAAGCATGTGAGTACTATGAAATAACAGCAAGAGTTACCAGCAGGAGGGGTGAGGAGACACGCCTTAATGCCTTCCTCAGGCTTCTCCTGCAAGTCCTTCAGCTCCTTGGCAATTTGCTTGATGACAGCGGCGGGCAGCGGCTCTGCAGCCTGCAGCTGATGCAAGTTGCTTGAGGAAAGCGGCCCTGAGCTTTTCGACTCAAAGATCGTTCAAGACATCCAGACGAGAGTCAACGCATGCAAGTAGCTTGCGGAAAGTGAGGCCTTGGACAGGCTTGGCATGGACGGTACCATTGGGAACTGACACCAGCACTCCTGAACGAGCGTGCAGCTGCCGCGGCCCTGGCGTGCCAAGGTCGGTACACCAAATCACCGCAGTACTCAAGGTCCGTGCATACACTGTCGTGACACTTCAACGATTGTGCTGAGCAAAGCACAAAGTCTCAGGCAAACACTGTCTGCTTCGTATGCTTTCACTTTCAAGCAATCACCTGCTAAGTTGAAACCCCTCGAGATCAACGGGCAGACGGGCAATCGATACAACTTCAAGCAAGCCAAAATTGGCATCATGCCTTGACAGCTGGCGCATGCGTGTGTGTGCACATTCCGAAGCCCTCCAACAAACTCTAGAAACAGGAACCTTGTTCACACCTTTATCAACACCTGCCATTTACGTGTGCAGCATGTAGATGAGCAAGCACATCGTGCACGGAGATGACCACTGACGTGCTGTAGGGATGTGCCTGATGCAGTGGCCACGATTGTCTGGCTGTTTATACTGCTCAGCTGCTTGTTCTGCTGCTGCACAGCACAGACCAGGACTATGTATGTGCGTTGCCAGCTGCTGAGGAGATCAAGAACACGCAGAAACATCAAGCAGTCCCAGTGCACTCCAAAGGAGTTCATTTCACGGCACCCTTCTGACAGTGTCCTAAACCACTTATACCGCACCACAGAACGGTGGAACCAGAAAATACACTTAGAGTCATTTCATACATGTGAAGAGGTGTCAAGTGAACATCTCAGCTGATGCCTTCACAGCAACATCAGCACACAGAGTGTCACCAGCAATCAATCGGCCACAACCAAAAACGTGGAAAGGGTAGGGTCACTGGGGCCTGTCACTGTTCCCCCTGTCTCCAGTACCCTCAGCAGAAGCTGTATGGTTTCAATCTGCAGCACTTCACCTGGTCTGGCTACTGGCACTCCGGGTGGATACGGACACAGCAACTCAGCGCTCACTCTGCCTGCTGCTGCAGCACCAGCAACCCTGCAAATATACAGTATAGGTGTGTGGTTGTGTCACTTCGCCACGGGATCAGTCAGCGCTGCAAATGTGCTTCAGCATCAGGCTTGTTCAGGCAAACTGCAAAATACTTTGTTTTGATAGTCAGTGGCTGCTGCTGTGTAATTTGCAGCAGCTAGTCAGCAGCAGCCACTGGCTATCAAAACAAAGACAATCCTTTGTTTGCTTCAAAAGGCACGCAGAGTACAGTGCACCCATAGCATCTGCATGGTCTGTTGCTATAGTGAAGACTTTACACGTAGTGACTCATGTGCCGTATGAACAGTGATATGGTGAAGTGAAGCCCCTACCTGACAGACTTTGCAAAGAATGCATTGCGCAGTGACATCAGCTGCAGACTGTTGCCAACATCCACTGATGGCTGTATACTATCATCATCACCAGCCTGTAAGCTGCCAACTTGTGACAGTGAAGGTGGTCTTTCAGATGCTAGCTGATGAGGCAATGCAGTTGTGTCTCGAAACTTTTGGTGAAGGTTCTGGAAGGCGCTGATGAGCTTCTCTGCATGATTCATTGTCGTGCCGATCCCCAGAGCAAACACGACCACCTGCACAAGGCTACAAACCATCAGTGTCCTGAGGCAGTAGTCACAGTCTTGGACAACTATGCAGCACAGGACCTAAGACCTTACATCAAGGTCTGCCTTTCACCTGCTGAGTTGCCAGTTCTGCCACAACACCATATTCATCCTCCAGTATTGTGCTCACATGGTTTCCAGTCAAGCCCAGGCTCTGCACACCAACAGTGATACGCAGAGGGTCCACAGCAGCAATTCCTCTTGTGCCTATGCAGCATTGACAGCTATGGCTTCAAGCTCAGCATGGCACAATGAGATGGGTCTTGTCTGTGACCTGAAAGTGCAGCGCCTATGATGAGGCTACCAGTTGCCATGTCCCCTGTCAGGCAGAGCCTAAAAAGCAGACTAGGTATTTTACACAGAGCAGGACAGGTGACGGCTAATTTCCACAAAGAATGAAAGATGAAAAGTTGCTGTTGACTGGAAGGCATTAGCTGATTGACAAAACTGCGAAAGTTGAGTGTGACGCTGTTGTGAGCGTTACCTATCCGCTAGTGGTAGCAGCACTCACCAACATAAGCTGATGACACAACTTGCAGGCCATCAAGCTCCTGCAACTTGGCTGTACTGAGTTGGCCAGCTCTGAGGGGCTCTTCCCAGATGCCCTGCTGCTGAGCATGTTCCCTGGCCCCATCCAGGGAAGCCATCAACAAATAGCTGGGGCTAGAAGACTGCAACAACAGTCTTGGGTTCAGTGTCTCAGCTTGTCAGCAACAGAAGCTGCCTGAAGCTGCAAGCATCAACATTTGGCCAGCAACACAGGAGCAAATTCGATATTGAAGTAATTCACCACAGTATGAGTGAGGCTTGAATGACTAGAAAGTGACAAGAATGGTGCCACAGGGGGGTGGAAACTGCACAACTCAAAGCATACAAACAGCACAATGACCCAATGCATGGTGCAATAAAGCATACACAACGCAGCAAACAATTTCAAACCTGCAGCAGCTGCAACGCTCGGCTGACACGGCCTGTGTCGATGGTGTCCCCTTTGATGTGCAGCATTGCAGCTTGCGTCAGAGCTGATAGGGTTTTGTGGCTGGACTGTACCACACAATCTGCCCCACATGATAAGCCACTCTGCATGCATGCAACACGTTCTATGAATGTATGCATGGTGCTTGCAATTGTAATGCATCGCTGGACAGCTAGCAAAGTCATTCTGCAAGCATACAGCATGAGGCAGACAGGCACAGAGACTCAGGCAGCCAAATTGCAGACAAGCAGCAATGCGCTTTGCCAGCCAGTCTTGCAGCAGCCACAGCAGAGGTCTGCCATACACAAAATGAATAAACTGCATGACACTGAAGTGACAGGACCCCACCTGTGGGAAGGCAGAGTGAAAAGCAAAATGACTGCCATGTGCTTCATCCACTATCAGAGGAACATTTGATTCATGACACACCTCAGCCAAGCCTGCGCAACACATAGTCGCACATCTGCAGAAAGTTCTGAGATCTGGAGGCAAATGTGGCCATGCAGCTTCCTGGCTGAAGATGGCACAGTATCTGATGGGTCATCAGCACTACATCCCAAATTAATGTGGTGGAATCAGAAGATGCGCATACATACGTCATGCACAACGCCAAAGCTGCCACAAGTTCAAGACTGACTGTGCATCAAATGCAAATGTCATGTGCCATGTTCATGCAAATTCCTTCACAGAAGGAAGACCACATTTCAGACTACAGTTCTTGTGCTGTCCCTGTACATGGCAAGCCCGAGCTCATATGTGGGAAGCAAGATACATGTGACCTGATCGTGAGCGCTCTAGAAGTTCTCGTCATCACAGGAGCATGTATGCGAGGGCGAACATGCAAGCAGTACCTGAAATGTCTGAGCAGACCCCAAAATAGGTTGGTGACACCACAAGCACAGCTGTCACACGTTTGCCAGCTGAGAGAGCTGCATCCAGAGCTCGCTGGACAGAGCTGGGATTGACTCCGTGTGCCACACCAAGCTGCTCATCACAATGTGGCTGAACGTACCAAGTATCGCAACCTGCGCCAAGCTCACAGTCAGATGGCTGTCAGATGGCTCTATTGATTCTGCTGCATGTTTGTTGTCAAATACGGATGGCATCTGAGCTTTGCACTTGCAGCTGCATGAAGCATCTGAGCAAGCAATAGCCAGGCAGTAAAGCCATCTGACTGCAGTGTGCTGTGTATGGTTGAAGCATCATGTCACTGCAATGATGAACTCAGCATTCAGCACGCAGCAATGCATGCCTTGTGCACATGTGCAGAGGCTTAAGAGTGCTTGCCTGCAAAGACAGCAGCAGCAAATGCTGACTGATGACAATTTCTTGCAAGGAGAAGGCAGTCCCCCGGCCCGCATGTGGCCATGACAGCTGCATGGATGCCGACGCTGGTGCCATTCACCAAAAACCAAGTCTGGTCTGCTCCGAAAGTTGTTGCTGCAAGCTGCTGAGCCTGCTGTATGACTGAAGTTGGGGATGCTAGGTAATCCAGCCCTGCACATTGACAGGGATGTTCTCAGTAAGGGGCACAGTATAAGCTTCCAGGTCGAAGCATGATTGGCGCCGTGCCTGGCAACTCCGTGAAATCATGTTGAAATGCGGTGTGGCCTATAACCTGCCTAGCGCCGTCAAGGGCTCGACCTCCGCGCTGCAGTACCAGGATCATCAACGATCAGGCGAGGAATGACACGCTGCTTGCGTGAACAGGTCGAGGACGCACCTTATGCCCTGGAACGTGAAAGGGTGCTTGCTGTGCTTCCGCCCGTCTTTTCAAAGCAGTGAGTAAGGGTGTGTCGCCTTGTAATCCACCGCAACACCTCGTTAGTCGGGGTTGGGGTGGGCGACGCTGACGGATGCGGGGCACCAAGAAGGGTTTCTGTTCAACTGAAGATGTCAAACACGTCAAGCTCTGTGCATGATCACAGCGTTGTTGCATTGCGCAGAGCGCATGGCGCAAGCCCGCCTGGTACGTATGAAACGCTCGCAGACACCAGGGCAGGGCGGGGCGGTGCACAATACCCCTGCCCTGCGCCCCCCCCCCCCCTTGTCCCAGTGCCACCCCGCTAAAACCCCCCCCCGAGCTATCACACTGCGCCTGTCAGATCGGCCACACAAGTGATGATGTGCGCTCAGCAATAGCATGATTTCAGCTTGTAATGCGTTGAAAGAGCATCAACACCTCCAATGCCAGCTTGCAAGTCCTAGAATCTCCAGATCTGGACATTGCTTGATGCGTACGTATGATCACATCACTCAAGATTTGAATCAAACAACTTGTTGACCTTTGCAGTTAACAAGCTCAAGTGTCAGACATACCACAGTCAAGCCTGTACATGCTTTTTCTGTACACAGACGAGAAACACAGGTGAGAAACAAGCATGATGCAACTTTTTTGGTGATACCACATTCTGCTTGGTTTGCCTTACATTGCACTCAAGTGTCGTGATTGTCAACATAAGTGCTGAACTGCTAGCATCTACCCACGTGGACAATGAGCCCACAACGTGTACACATCTGACATGTACACAAGTATGGACTAAAGACATTGGTTGGTGCATTGGGCATGCAGCCCTAGGGCTGTTGCTCTGTCACACGCAATGCAACCTTGAATGTCTTGTCCAATCCACACAGGCCTGATGACCCTGCACTATCTACCATTGAGGTCTACCACAGAGTCATTACATAAGCCGCCGTAGCCCAACAGATTTGCTTCATCTCTGTTGCTCATTGTGACCTGTTGCCTGAGCAAGCAACAATTGTCAGGCAACAGCCTATGTGCCCCTTGGGATCATCCACGTGTTAATGCGATGGTCATTTCTGCTGTGAGACCTGCTCCAGTATCCAAACCAGCAAAGACTCCTCGTCCGTCCGCTGTATTGATTCAGGCAGTGCGCTGCTCCTGACCTGACGAAGCATAGCTCTGTTACTTATGATATAGAGATCTGGAAACTCTGCAATCCCTGCCTTATGTAGGACCCCAGTCATGTTTGCGTAAGCATCTTTAGCCAGCTTCCTGCAAGCACGCAATTGAATTGATCAGTGGCCTGCCACACCAACACCCATTGCATCTTGTGTAAAGATTGTCCTCATGTTCGGCACAAGTGATGTGTGTGTAGTTGCAACTGAAGTACACACAAATAAAGACAGCATGTTGTACTATGCACAATAGGGTTCTTTGTGACAGTTACATTGCTGTGCACAGGCTGAAGGTCCTTATCCAATCTCATACATAAAACCACAAAGGAATGATCACTGCATGACTAACCAGTCCCAAACAGGATTACCTTGCAGCATCTGATGGGTGCAGCTCTTCTGAGTAGATGATGTTCTTAGTATGCATATCACTTCTGGTGCGTATGACAGCAACGATGCTGCCAGATGCGTGTGCTTGTTGCAGAATTGCCACATCTTGCTCAAGAATTGTGTCTGCTGACACCAGCAGTAGTATGTCAAATGCGCCAAGCAGGTTATCCTTGAAGTAGGTGTTGGCAGGGTTAGATATTGTGTTTACTCCAGGCATGTCCCAGAGGACACAGCTTGCAGCTGCAGGCAAAGCGTATGGTTCAGGCTGGAGTGTAGTCTCAGTGATACCCACGTCAGCTGCAGCTGTACATACATTGCCATGCATTATGGTGACTTGCGACTGTCCTGAACATACCTGGCTCATCATGAGCTGCAATGAAGAAGAAGAAGGACTTTACAAGATGCATGTCATTTACTATCGTAACTATTACGGTGACACCCTTTGTTATCCAGCGTCTTGTTTGCCTGGCTTGCAGACTACACCACTGGTCACAGCCCCTTTCAGCAACACTTCCAATGATGGAAGGCAGCTAGACATCATCCTAAACATCACTCTGACGCCGCACACCAACGCATCAGGCACCGACAGCACTTTCGAAGCTGGGGTCATGCTCACCCACGACAGCACAACTTCCACCAGAGTGTTGCTGAATGGTACCATGACCATAGCCAACAGCACCACATGGGCTGTATCGAGTCTGGGAGTGTTTGTGAACAGAACTCTGTCAGGGGGCGCAACAAACACGACATACCAAGGAGGGTTTGAGGGGGGTGCGGTGAGCGTACCAAGCGGGGGGTTAGCTCTGGATGCTCTGCAGCTTAGAGTGCTGGTAGATCACTCATTACTTGAGGTGTTTGCAAATCAGGGCCGGGGTAGGATAGCTAGCAGGGTATACCCTCTGTCTGATGACTCGTGGACAGTATCTATGTTTGCCACAATGCAGTTGGCTGGTAGCGGTGTTTTGAGTGCTGCAATATATGCTATGGACTCTTGCTGGGTCGACTCAGTTTGATAGGTTGTGAACAGGATTGATTAGGTTTGTGCAGAGGAACAAGGCTAACATCTATTGGCTGCGGTTCCTGTGTTCAACGGGCGCAAACGTCCTTGGGCAATCTGATGGCGCAAAAGCTGGGATCTTGCTGCAAAGGCGCAAGGCTTGCAAATGAAGCTAAGGCGCTGCCATTGTGTACAGATGTAGATTTGCCCTTGCTAAGCCTGCTACTCTTCGACTGCTCATCAACTATGGCAAGAAGCTTGCAAAGCATGCCATCCAGGGCACATTTGGCTGGCCTCAGCTCTCATGGCAGGTCCTGCATGTGAGTCATATGTACATAAGTGCAGTCAAGGCAGTAGTCAACAATGATGGCTTTTGGAGGCATTTAAGGGCTCTGCTTATTAGCCCAGACTGTGTTGAGCTACAGGCTTGCCATCAGCTCCTTCCCTTTTTGCTTTGGCTTGACGTTGCCCTCCATGACCTTGTGGCTACCTCTGCTGCACGCACGGCCTTCTAGGTTTTCTTGGACTGCAGCCTCTGCAGCAGCAAGGCGTGGCTTCTGCACAACACAAGCAAGCAGCTTAAAAGCTTTGTACGGCTTGTTAGCACAGTATCAGGATCATACGCCTTCATGCATGATGTCATACGAGCTACAAAGCTTGCAATCTTCTTCTTCTTCAATAACCCTGTTGAGAATCACACAAACACAGGAGGTTCAACCAACTTGGCTATGTGCTCACTATTGGACTACATGCCTGTGCAAAGTTTGAAGCACTCCTCACCCTTGGAGTGCTGCAATCACTTCTAGTTGACCTGCATATACTGTAGCACTAGTAAAGGCGCCAACACCTGCAACGAAGAGCACCAATAATGGTGCAGATCGTAGAACAAAAAGGTTAGTCATGCCCATTAGTCATGACGATGATGAAATCCACATATTGTGATAGAGGTATATGTCGCGACGCGCAAGGCCGGCTTGTCGTCATTGAGGTGGCGTCCCCCTGTGAAGCAAACGTCCGAGGCCGACATGGCGCCAAATCGCAAAGTCGTGGTCGTCACTGGAGCAACAGGAACTCAAGGCTCAGGAGTCGTACAGGTCTGCAAATATATATGAGCATGCGTGGGTTGCAGCAGAATTTCTTGGCTTGTGAGTGAAGGTGCATGCAACGTGGATTTCATGACAGCACCTACCTGAATGACCCTATCACGCTTTGCACGCATGGGCAGGCTTTGTCGCTCAGCAAAGAGTTCCAAGTGAGGGCCGTGACACGTAACGCCTCATCTGAGGCAGCACAAGCCCTTGTCGAAAGGGGCATCGAAGTGGTGTCAGCTGACCTTGCCCATAAGCAGTCCTTGCTGCGGGTAAGGAGTTCTAAGCACTGGCTGTGCAACTCTGATTTCGCCCACGTTAAGCAGCTTTCCCAACAATAGTTATGTAGTATCAAGTTTTCCCTGTGAAGCATTGCAGCTGCTGGAACAACCCATGTTTATGATCTCTGGTGCAATACATGCAACTCAACTTTGAGGACTGCAGTGCATGACACTCAGCATCTCAGCCCTTATGCTACTGCTTGAGTCAGTCCTTCAAGGCTACATGCAGGGCTAGTCTGACACATGCAGTGTATGAACATATGAAGCCATCTGCAGCCATGGCGCCCTTACACTGTGTATGTAGTGTAGGCAATTTCTGGAGCACATGGTCTCTTCCTAATGACTGAGGCAGGCATGGACAACCCAGACGAAGAAATCCAGCTCGGCAAGAATGCGGCAGATGCTGCAAAGCAGGTCAGGACGCATGAGCTCATGTTTGACCTGCAATTACCTAACTTGCAAGCATTTGTTCACCGTCTTCTTTACAAGCTGCTCGCAAGCCTTGAGCACCAACTTGAGCACCACTGCTGAAATTTCACAAGCACCATGTCGCTCTGTGAAGCACAAAACTGTTGGATCACGCACATGGAACACACATGCTACTGCACCCTTTGTTGACATCGGTCAGATGCACACGAGGTCAGGGTACTGACTTGACTCAATATAGACTCAATGATGATGCAGGCATGCATGATCATTGCATGCAGCAAGTCCTTGCATACATGCTGCAGAACTCTGAATTTCAATGTGCATGCATGCATGCATTGCCTCAGTTTGCTGGCTGCAAATCTGCAACTTCTACTGGCAGCCAGCAATCGTAGCATGTGTCCAGCAAACACTTGTATGGGTCACAGCAAGGGAACAGTACCATCAGACTCGGTGACAAGGACAGCCGTACTATCAACCCTTTTCAAAAGAGGCCGATGGAGGGAACAGAACACCGACCCATTTACCTTGGCTGCTCTGGATTGACTGTACAAGACCTGACTGTGTCAGACAGCGTACTGGTTTTGCAGGCTGGAATCCAGCACATTGTCTTCAGTGGCTTGTTTGACACAAGGCCCTACTGTCATCATCTTCCTCTCACCCCTTCAGGCCGGCGTCTGCCACACTATGAGACCAAAGCTGAGATCAAGGTATGCTGCTCTGAGTTGAGCAAGCCGGTCTCCTGAGCCACATCTGTCGTTCATGCAGCTGCAATCTCAGCTCCTTGTTGCTCGCATCACTTCAGCTGTATGCGCACACATGCACAGGTGCTAAGGTGAATGTTCTTTGAATGCACAGTGCCACTCAGTGCCACTCAGCTGTTAGTGCCACTCAGTGCCACTCAGTGCACAGTGCCACTCAGCTGTCAGTGCCACTCAGCTGTGCCACACGCACAGGGGCTAAGCTGAATGTGCTTTGAAGGCACAGTGCCACTCAGTGCCACTCAGCTGTCAGTGCCACTCAGTGCTACTCAGTGCACAATGCCACACAGCTGTTACACGGTGCATGCAAATGCCGCAGGACTACATGCAGAAACTAGGACTGCCAGTGACTACCATCTACCCAAGTGCTTTTCTGGAGAACTTCTTCAAGTACACTGCGTTCATGAAGCAGCCAGATGGCACCATCTTCTGGTCCAGCAACCAGAGCAGTGATAAGAAGCCCTGGCACTCCTGTCATGCCACGGGCACTGCTGTTCAAGGTGAGCTGATCTCCTGATACACAGTGAGCTGTTTGTGGAAATGCAAGCGCTTGGCGATGCTGGTGCGTACATTTGCAGTGTGAAATCTGCATGCATGTGCCACTACATCCATGGGGCATATGTATGTTGACTTGTCCGTTGCAATGTCCCTACAACACAGCAATGCCAGCACTTTATGCAGTGATGAATACATAGGAACACCATGCCATGATGGTGCAGCTGCTGATAGAGCTACATGATGTGACCAACGCAATCAGCTGCTGAAATGGCATTATCTGCACTGATAATGCAGCTTTGCGCAAATGCATGCACGCTGTGGATCACTACTGTCACTGGATTCAGAGCCTATGTACCCTTGCCTGTGCCATTTGCCAACATGCACGAGAGACAGTTGTATTGATTTCAGTATCTACTGCTGCGCTGGTGCTGAACATTGCTGCTTGTATGTTGCTGCAGAAGCATTACAGAATCCAGATCGCTGCATCAGCAAGACGTTTGCAGTCAAGTCAGAGATGGTTTCTGCTGGGGAGTTGTCAGACATGATAAGCCAGGCCACAGGCAAGAAGCTCGTCTTTCATTGCATGACTGATGAGAAGGCACGCTCACTGCCATTCCCTGGAGCTGTGGCTTTTGCAAACATGTTTACATTCTGGCGGGAATGTACAGAAGCACAGCAGCAAATGGCAGAGCTCCCAACACTTGGGCAGAGTGAGCGTCCCCAAGGTTGGGTTGAGCAGCACAAAGAGCAGTTCAGCAAGGTGTTGGCAAATGCACGATCTGTTTCTGGAGGGTGATGGTCTGGTGATGACTCAGCTCAATATTGATTCACTCATCAGTTCCTCAAGAAATTGAGCAAGCTTGCTCATTTGGCTGGTGATTCCTGCTCCATATACAACTAAAGTGTTCAAAGTGCATTGTACTACCATGTGGTACAATGCATGAGCTCAATGCTGATGTAAATGCAAATAAAATGGTTATGTCAAAATGCAGTATCGTATCATCGTGCACCATGCATGGGAAGTCTAGGGCACCACTACATACCTGGTAGTGCTTCTCAATGAGTTTCTCTAACTTGCCCTCTCCCATGGAAGTCTTGATATGGTCATCCCACTCCCTCCCCAATTGTTATTGCAACCGTTATATTTATGGTGCTGTCAAGAAGATCCTGAGATGGCAGGCGGCTGCTTATAAGTACGCATAGCTCATCCATGTACTGTACATACTTAGCCGTCAAGCCACTGAAAACCTGTAATCAGGATGGGAGAAGAATTTTACATCACAGCCAAGGGCATGTCGAGTGCTCGAGTGACTCATTTGTATCTTATAAGAACAAATTGGGGATGACCTAGCAATGATGTCCAGGAGGCTGCACAGGAGTGGCGCATCGGCTGGCGCATCAAAGCTCATTCCGTTGATGAACTCAGCAGAAAGGAGGCCCGCAGTCAATGCGATAGCTTAGGTGTGGTAGTCGCTCGTCAAGCTCCGATGGGGTGCTTTACCTGGAGGAAGCATGAAGCTGTTCCAGACTCGCCGGGCGGTCAAGCGAATGTAAGATCCGATTCTGTGCATACAATGGCTATATACCGGGCTCGTCCCTCACTCTTGGGAATGCGAGCAGTGTCTTGAAGAGTTCGCTGCAGGACCAATCACTGTGTGATCACTTGTTTGCCTCTGCAGCGGATAGCAGAGAACAGGCGATGCAGGGACGTGCTTTTCCTCTTGTTCTTCCTGGGGTTCTGGATTGGCATGGTGATCCTTGCCGGATTTGCCTGGAGCAAAGGTAGTGGCCAGCTGGTAGCCTGCAATGTTTCTGTTGTGCTTTTGGCTGCTGCCTCAAACTCTGCTCTGCTGTCAGGCGATCCCAAGCTACTCACACACGGTGTGGATCAGTTTGGCTTGGTTTGCGGCAGCAAAAACACCTACAACAACGTCACCATTGACCTGACAGAGCAGAAGTACCTTTACTACTTGGACCCCTTTGCGCTACTGAACACCAGCAATCTGCCTTGGGCTGCATCCATCTGCGTCAGCGCCTGCCCTGGTGTGGCTGACTTGTGTGATGTCAGCTCTTTGCCATGCAAAAACAACAGTCAGTACAGGTGAGCATTCCTGAAGTAGTACAAGGTGACAAACGCCCTTGTTCTTTGCCTGGCTATCTGCACTGATACTAATAACCAAGCTTCACTTGTCCTGAGCTGCCTTTGCCTCATTCAACAGAGTGGCACAAGCGTCTCCAAGGGCTGTTCGTTTTGACAGGTGTCCATATTATGACTTGACACCAGACATTGGATCCCCAACCTCGACGCTGTCTGCTGAGACTGCTGGCTCAGATGACACCAGCTACTTTTCCAACCTGACCAGCACAACTGACACCTGTGCTCCATCGGTAAGTGTACTGCAGAGCAGTGTTGCACACACTTGTCCCCCATACACAGCGCCACAGTGTAGTCTTTTCTTTCCTTTTCTTACTGCAGAGCAGACAAACCTGCCTGTCATCCCTCCTTGCACACTGTGCCTCACGTGTAGAGACAGCTGTTGCTGGTGGTCCTGCAGCTGGTCAATGCGCATTGATCTGCAACATGCCTGGATGTCCTATACACCAAACACACATATGAAAGTCTCTGCTGTTTTGACATCATACCATCCAATGATGCTCTTTGGATCAGTGATATTCATGCACATACAATGACGCAACAAATACATAGCGACATCACCACAGCCGAGCCAAAAGCAACTGCAAATGCTGTGCAGAGTGTGCCAGCACGGTACAGCAAGTCTGCTTCGGTGTTGATATTGGCATGCAGTCACACAGTGGCATCACCACAGGCCAGCCAAAAAAGCAATTGCAAATGCTGTGCAGAGTGTGCCGATGAGGTACAGCAAGTACTACAGTCAATTTGTGACCGGCAGCACAGCCAGTGAGAGATGTGGAGAGTACCACCAGTTGACCAGCCAGTTCCCTGGAGCAGGCCCTTGTTATGCTGTGTGGGCACAGACGTACCCATGGTTCTACAGGTGACGATCTTGTCCATCTTGTCAACTATGATGTGCACAGAAGTACCCATGGTTCTACAGGTGACGCTCTCATCCATCTTGTCAACTATGATGTGCACATGTGAGCAGGCCCTTGTTATGCTGTGTGGGCACAGACATACCCATGGTTCTACAGATGACGCTCTCATCCATCTTGTCAACTCTGTTGTGCACATGTGAGCAGGCCCTTGTTATGCTGTGTGGGCACAGACATGCCCATGGTTCTACAGGTGACGCTCCCATCCATCTTGTCAACTTTATTGTGCACATGTGAGCTGGCCCTTGTTATGCTGTGTGGGCACAGAAGTACCCATGGTTCTACAGGTGACGCTCCCATCCATCTTGTCAGCTCTGTTGTGCACATGTGAGCTGGCCCTTGCTATGCTGTGTGGGCACAGACGTACCCATGGTTCTACAGGTGGCGCTCTCATCCATCTTTTCAACTTTGCTGTGCACATGTGAGCTGACTGGAGTTCTCACCATCGTTCATGTCCCACCCAGCCGCAGCTTTGTCTCTGCTGCCGTCACTTCCTGCCTGCAAGCACTGGCTTGCATGCGCTTAATTGGTCAAGCACAGCACAATCATTGTGTCTGTTGGCATGAGACCAACTGGATGTCTGTTATGATGCATATACAACTGATGCATAATGGATGTGATGTTATAGCTGATGTCACTTGATCAGCTACTTCCCCATAGCCTTTCGTGGTGCTTGCAAGGCAGCAAAGCCAATGTGCTGTCTGCAGGTGTGTACCAACTCTGCCTACACAGCTTGCTGAGGATCTGTACGGGGCAGCATCTAGCTATATTGACAAGGCTGAGACACAGCTGACAAGCTTGTCCAGCAGCCTAAATAACAATGAACAACGGCTGAGGCGCTATATTTCTGACATCAACAGAGGGAAGTGGATCATCATTGCATCAGGCAAGCCCAGCAATCTTTCTCACTGGCTGCTGCAAGTGTGCTCTTTAGAACAAGCATGTTCTGCTTCTCCCATTACCATGGAACAGATGTAGCGTCAGTCTCTTATCAGACATGCATGCACTTTGCAGCAGGGAATCCATGCATGCATGTGGGCATCGGGAATCCAAATGCATGTATCAACCTGTTGGTGCATGTCTGCATGCTGTGCTGCTCCTGTCAACACCTGGGCAGCCCAGTGTAACACTTGGCTTCTCATTGAACTCATGCCAAAAGGTGTAGCGTTTTCTTTTCTTTCTCTTTTGTATCCTGTCAGCATCTTGCATTGATCAGTCTGTGTGACCCAGGTCTTGGCGGCGGTCTGGTGCTCTCTCTGATCTGGATGCTGGTGCTGCGCCTGTTCTGTGGAGTGATGGTCTGGGTGACCATCTGGATGGCCAACCTCTGCTTCATAGCCTGCACCATCTTCTCGTATGCCAAGGCGGGAGATGTTTCAACCACCAGCAAGCTTGGCCATGTGAGTCATGCACTGCGGCTGCACTTTTTAGGGTGCAGGGATTTCTAGGGTGCAGGGCGCAAAGCCGAGCAACGTGCACACAGTTCTGCTTCATGTTGAGCTGTCATGCATTGCGGCTGCAATCTAGGGGGTGCAAGTCTCAGGACGATGCAAAAAACGCTGCTTCATGTTGAGCTGCAATGTGTAATGTTCTCATTGTGATGTTCAGCTTGGCAGCCACAAGTTTGAGAGGACACGTGCACGCTCTTCAGTGCACTGACATGTTTGTGACAGCTGTGTGGATGACCCCCTGGTGTGATGCAGTACATTGCAGAAGAGCTGCCTGCTGGCTCGGCAGCTGACCCAACTGCTGGGGATCGCAAGGTGTGGGCAATCATAGCTTACGTCATGACTGCCCTCACTGTGCTGCTCTTCCTCTTCACCCTGGTCATGCTGCGGCGCATCAAGATTGCTGTGGCTACCCTCAAGGTACACCATTTGACAAGGCATGGGTATTCGACTTTATGCCATGCAATATCTGAGGGAAGAGACCAAACAAAGGCATGTGTTGTGAAAAGGAGCAGGGGAGTGGCAAACGCGCTTGCCATGTATATCTGTCTCATTTCTTGCCCCTTGTTTTTGGGCTGTGCCGGCAAAAAACACACTGACATGGGTTTTTGTCTGCGCAACGACTCTGCACATCTATCGTGCAGCTCACCAAGTCTGTACCTGCAATGCATGCATATAGATGCCTACTGTGTCAGTATTGAGTCTGGCAACCAATGCCCTTACATTGTACGCTCTGCTGTGTTGCGCAAGCAGCCTTGCATTTGGCAAGGGCAGCCGTCCCATACAGGCTGATGCTGCTCATCACCTGCAATCCACAACACATGCATTTGTTTGGTCTCCAGTCTGATCCATGCAATATTGCACCCTGTGTGTACTGCATGTTTCTGCGCAAATGAATAACTCACTGCAGTGTCCCTATGATGCAGGTCGCTACTCAGGCCATTGCGCACATGCCTACCCTGCTGCTGTTCCCATTGGTGCCCTTTGTTCTGGAGGTGGCCCTTGTTTTCTGGTGGGTCTTTGTGGCTGCCTACCTGTACAGCTCAGGTATAGTACTGTTGGCGCATACCAGAGCAGCATGAATGCTGCTGCTGAAAGCAGAGATGTCAATGTGCTTGCACGCTGCTGCTGCCATCATCGGCTTTCCCACAGCAGCCAGCTTCCATAGGAATTTCCCAGCCAGGCTGATTCTGTGATAATGTGCATGCTGCTGCAGCCATCATCGGCTTTCTTATTACAGCCAGCTTCCACAGGAATGTGCTCAGCAAGGCCGTTCCTGTGACACTCTGCATGCATCTGCATGCGCATGTTAGCTCACTGGCTGCTTCCCAGGCATGTATGAGCAAGCGGTGTTTCAGTGTCCTTTCAAACTTGCTTTGTGGCCTTTGGCATGATGATAATTGTTTGTTGAATGAGCATTCTGTTGCATCTCAGGACAATTTGATCCAGCTGTCAATCACAAGTTGACAATAGGAAAAATGGAGGAAAACAATTAGTCTTCTCTCAATCAGTCAAATCAATCATCAAAAAATGCATCAGGATCACAAACAACTTGAGTCCAATGTACACATGCTTGTGGGTGACTGCAACTTACTGCAAGCAGTCTGCCTTAGTGCTCAATCGATCTCTGGCAGCTCTGCAGGCAGCATTGTGACGGTGTACCGTTCTTCCAGCAGCACTGCAACATATGATCCTCTGGACATTGCTGTGGCGCTCAACTTCACCACCCGAGCTGCTGCCGGCGGTTCCCCACCCCCACCACCTGTCTCAGCCCCCACTGCTGCAGTCTCAGGTACTCAAGTGCTACCTCACGCACTGAACTCAATCAACTCATGCACCCACTCACTCACTCACTCACTCACTCACTCACTCACCCACCCACCCACTCACTCACTCACTCACTCACTCACTCACTCACTCACTCACTCACTCACTCACTCACCCACTCACTCACTCACTCACTCACTCACTCATGCTGCATTTGCCAGTCTGTGCCACCAGCACTGCCTCACATCCTATGTTCTTAGCATCAAACTTTGATGTCCAAACCCTCAAAGCTGCTGCCTTCCAGAACTGGCGGGCCCACAAAAATGCAAGTGCAGTGTGTGCCTGACCAGGTTGTGCATAGACCAACACTCATTGTGACCACATCAGAGGTGCTCTCAGTACAAATCCAGCTCTGTCCTTCATGGCTGTCTCCCATGCTGTGCGTGATGTTGCAGCTGCTACTGAGTAGCTCCAACAACTTGATCAGGCAGGTGAATCTTGTTTGAAACAAGCAATTAGAGCTACCAGAGATGAGACACCCTTGATCTGTTTCCGACCCCTGCATAGGTAATGTGTTTGGTTTGTTCAATTGAACCCAGGCTTGCAACTCCACTCTCTGTTGATGCAGTGCAAAGCAGCACAGCTGCAGAGGTAGAGGAGTGCGCCTATGACCCCAACTGCCGCTATGATCTCCAGTGGGACAAGAAAATGGAGTATGCCTTCATCTACCACTTCTTTGGAATGCTGTGGACCAACCAGTTCATTGTAGGCTTTGGGTGAGTACCAGCATGTTTCTCTTCTTCACATGTTGCGCAATGCCATGTCACCAATTCGCAAGTAATGTATGGAGTTTGACTATGTTGCTTCAGGCTGCATGCATGTCCAGAATCACAAGTCATGACTCATGATCATGTTGAATGAGCAGGGACTGCTATGCATTGGCCTCAGCCAGTGTGTATGCTTAGCATGTGCTTCTTGTTTGCACCCCAGTGCCACTTGTTTTCAGGCAATTTGAGAGAGTCTGTGTAAGCATGCAATGCCACAAGACAGTTTATAGTCTGGGCCACAAGCTGATCCGCAGGTATGTGACGGTAGCACTTGCAATTGCACACTGTTACTGGACATTCTAACCCACATGCTGATCTGCAGGTATGTGACGGTAGCACTTGCAATTGCACACTATTACTGGACGAGGGGCAACAGGGAGGTCATGCCGCGCTTCCCAGTCTTGCATGCCATACGCACTACTCTCAGGTGCGCCGTTCTGTAACACACTGCGCTTCAGGGTTGCAACTCCAAAGCAGGGACTCTCCCAAACCATCACCGTCTGGAACAGCAGAATGCTTCAGGCCAAAGAGTGCTTTCTTGGGTCATTGCATCAGCTTACATCTCCAATTGACACGCATAACTCGGCATGACTGTTCAGTCCTTGGTGCAATGCTATGGGATGCACCAGAGCTCGTTTTTCAGCTGTGTCGTGTGACATGCTCAACATCTCTACTGCCACCACCACCAAGCAACACATCTTGCACCATCTCCACAGCATCTGCAGGTGCAGATATGTTACCAACTGCAACTAAATCTCCCTGAAGCTGACTCATCAGATGGCTCTTACCAATTCGCCGCAGATATCCCTGCATGCTGAGTCATGACACCAGAGCAGCTCTTGCCTGGCTCCCTGGTGTCGCTGATTCATTTGGAAAATGTTCATCCAATTGTGTTTGGAAGCCAAGAGGCCATCAAGCGCAGCTGATGTGGCACTTAGCTTGTACATGGTTTTGCATGAGCATTGGCATGCGTCATTACAGATATCACCTGGGCTCCATTGCTCTGGGCAGCTTCATCATTGCAGTCATTCAGTTCATCCGAGCACTTCTGGAGTATGTGGACCGCCAGATGAAGGCTGCCAACCCTGGAAACGTGATCTTGAACTACCTCATGGCATGCGTCAAGTGAGTGTGGCTTTTGGCACGATATCCCTTTGTTTGGTACATCTTTGGTGTCTTGCCTCAGGCTGAAACCTTTGCTTGTGCCTGCAAATGCAGCAGATCTGCTGCACAGCCTTGGAGTGCAATGATGCATTGATGTGCAATGGTGCATGGGCTGGACAGGATGGTATTGCATTGTCTCATCGAGTTGCTGTGCTCTTGTCCAAAGCCTCTGCAATGCACAAGCAGCTTGGCAGGGTCAATAAGTCTTCCTGATATCTCCGGGCTGCCGCCTTAGGAGGCTCCCTTATGATCGCTGAAAAGCGTCTTTTCTTTTCTTAAGTTTTCCTGATGTGTTCTGTAATGCAGGTGCTTCATGTGGTACGTGCAGAAGGTCATGCAATTCATAAACAGGAATGCCTACATTGTGGTTGCTGTCAAGGGCACAGGCTACTGCACTAGCGCGGGCAGAGCAATCAAGCTGATTGTCAACAATGCCTTGCGGTTGGTGGCAGTGAACATCATGGTTGATGTTGTTGTCTGGTAAGCTTGTCAACTGGAAGGATGAATATGTGTATCTGTGCCATTTGAGATGAGATGTGTCGTGCAGTGACCATGTCGGTCAATCTTGTTGGTTCACTTGCTGCTGTTGCATCTCTTGATGCATTCATCTGACATGAAGCTTGGCTGACCAATACACACGAGCTGGTTGCTGTTGCAATCATGGTGTCAGCAAGCTTAAAGGGATGTGATTGTGTGTTCAAGGATGGGCAAGATTGCTGTGACAGCAGCGTGTGGCCTGCTCGCCTTTGGGCTGAGTGACCTGACATACTACACAGACCCAATGGGGTATGCCGACACATACTTGTCATCACCCTTGATGCCAGTGCTCATCTCGGTCCTTGTTGGCTACACCATTTCAAATCTTTTCCTACAGGTAAGCCACGCTGTAAGCGTGCATGCCCATGCTTGCATGTCCTGGGCAGCCTCAGTGCTGCTGATGCTGTGTTGTGGAAGCTTTGCACTTTGCAGTGATTGACACCAGAACAGTGCTGTCACTCATGTCCCAACTGTTTTTGCTTTGCAGGTCTATGAGTATGCTGTGAACACTATCCTGTTGTCTTTCTGTGAGGACTGTGAAGAACATGATGGCAATGCTCAGTTTGCCCCCCCTCTGTTGATACATGCTCTGGGTCAGGCACAGGCGCACCACGACGCAGAAGTAGCAAAGGCAAACAAGGGCGCAGTTCCTCTGGATACAGCACCATCATCACAGTTCATTACAAGCTAATGTGCTGTTAGACTGTACATTCTGATCTGCGTTGTCTGCAAGCCATGTAAAGTGTGTCACAGTGGTTTGAATGATGCATGCCATTTTTTGATTTAGCAATCTGTCATTGTGTGTTAGTGTTACAAGATGTGTTTGAGCTACCACTACCCTATGTAAGCATGCCTTATGACATTATGTGCTTGCTTTACTCTGTACACAGTACAATATGGCAGCACTGTCGGCTGTGTTGTAGGACCTAGTCTGAAGCCGTGTTACAGTAAGCTGTGTACTCTTCAAGCACAGTCGTCTGCTCCTTCAGGTGGGCTGCATACATATCCCTGCATCGTCAAACAACAGTCAATGTTGACTCTGAGTAAAGAGCAAGGGGGTGCTGCTTTCGGCGCCACTGTGAGCACAAACACATACCTGCTCTGCTTCTGAATCTGAACCTTGCCTTGCACATCTTTCGGTAAAAGCTGCAGCTGCTGATCCAGCCTAGCTGCTTCTAAGCTGGCTATGTGAGACTGCTTTTGCAAGTCCTGCAATCAGACAAACAGATCTTCTTCAGGCCAAACAGAAAATGCCGTAGCTCCAGGTGCGAGGCAGGCCTTACCAGCAGCTGAATGCGTTGCTCATTGCAATTCTGATGTACTGTCCCTGTGTGCTGCTTCTGCTTGCTTGCTTCTGCAAAGTCTCAAGAAAATCTGGTAGGAGTCTTGCAGGGGGTACTGATCATGCAGGCAGCTCGAACTTCATGAAGCGAGCAAAGGGCCTATGGTCGCGTATTATTGCCACACCTTGCTGAGTTTGCTTCTGGCGATTTGCGACAGACTCTAGAGCCGATCTCTCTCGCCGTAAATCGAGTTGTAGCTCTGCTGCTTTGCCTTCGTACTCTGAAGGTCGCCGACACCATTGAGCTTGTGTCACATGGACTGCCAGTGCCATGAATGTGGAGACACGTACCGTTGATGTACTTTCTTGTCTGGCGCCAGAGCTCGCGCTCGGCCTCACTGCTGGACATGTGTCCTTGACTGGGTGATCACCAAGCTACGACCTCACCGGACTGCCGATGATAATCTCAGAAACACTGACAGAAGCAGCCACTTTACGCCAGTCTCACAGATTTTGGGGAGCGCACGGCCGTGTCGTAGGATGCGCGCGTTAGGTCTCACGGTCTTATGTAGTAATGATGCTGAGCCTGCTGCGACCGGCAAATTTGATCGGACAATTTGCAGGGTTTTGCACCAGGTTTTGCACTGCCACATCGGCAGCTACAGTAGGTTTTTCCTGTCGGATCTTGCTTGACCAGAATGTTGACCACATCAGCTTCAGGCCAGAACTCCTACGACCTAGCCACGAGGAATTTGCAGTGATCTGCTGCGCAGTCGAGCGATCTGTGCATCAGTTCCGACATACCGTACTCTATCCACAATCGCTTGTAAGGTGTGATTTTGACGAAGCTTTGTGATCTAGCTTACGGCGATAGGTCATGTCGGAAAACAGGAACAGGAGCTTGCTCAGCACCCAATCTTGGCGGAACATGTCTCAGTCCATAGTGACTGCTGTATGCAATGTCAGCGGCGCAGCATACAGGTATTAATGCTGGCAGGCAGCTGGTTCTGCACTCTCGACGTTATTTCCGTTCCGGAGTTCACGCTGTCTGCTTCGCGCTGCAGTCGTTTGCATTTGAACGCCGTTGCCAAGCGTGTTCTCCCAGAACACACACGCGATGCTCTCTTCCAGCTTTTCTGCGACGCGCGGACGAACACTCCGAAGGACCAGGTGTTCTTCATGAGACATGCTGAGGCCTTGAAGCCGCATACGTTCACCGGCTGGCTGGTAAGCCCTGTGAGCCCTCACGCAGCTTGAAAGGACACTTCGCCAAAGCTTTTGAAGGATTTCGTACTCTGCAGGCCATGCTGGCAGCACTGCTGTATTCGGCCTCAGGATTCGCACTGTTCTCTGTGGGTGCTTTGGGGCTCATGGCAACAGTGGCTTTCACCAGCATCTTCTTTGCCGTGATTGGTGGTAAGTTTCCCAATCCATACCTGTACAGTATTGTGCCATTGCTGGTGTGCTGATGTGTATAGTCTGATAACAGTGTTGTGTCATGCTGCAGGCATCATATTTGCAACCTTTGTGGGGGTGGTAGCAACCACACTTTCTCTTGCCAGCATTGGACTGGTCGCAGTTGCTAGTGGCGCAGGAACCACTGCTGCAGCAGGTGGGCTGCTCTTTGCTTCCTCATATGAGTCCTCTCATGAGTCCGTTCTAACATTAACAAATTCCTCTACAGGCATGACCAGTGCATTTGTATGCTTACCTGATGATGCCATGACCTTCAACCATGCAATGCAATGCCATGTGCTCTGTGCATACGTGTGCTGCTTCATCGCATGATGTTCTGCAACACAGCTTGACGGTGTACACAGCTGAGCCAAGCACAGCGGGCATGACCTCACATCCAACAGCACAAGTATTGGCTGTGAAGCTGCAAAAAATCCATCCCAAATCACTTCTTGGAAATTGGTCCTAGCTCAAGACATAATGCCGCAAATAGTAATGCAGAAATGATTGTGTCATGATTTTGTCATATTTTTCCAGTCATGTCCTCTGTTCATGCTTGTACAGGCTACCTGACATTCAACTTCTGGAAGCTTGTCTTCCAAAGGTTGGGCTTTGTGCGTCAGCGTGCTCACCTCACTTCCTCTGGCCAACAGGCACTGCCCACCTCCAGTCACCACACCTACACCACTGGGGACACAGGTTAGCCCTGCACTTTCTCACTGGCTGCGATTCTGTATTGCGGGCGTGCGTTGCCTCAGGGTCAGGCAAAACCCACCATGAGTAGATGGTTTGTTATGTCCAGCTTTGGCTGCTGGGATACTGCCTGCGGCATAGCCACATGAGAAGTACACCAGCTCCGTTTGAGGTTGAATCTGAAGCCCACATACTCTTACGTATGCATGTTGGCATGCAGCATGCCCTCTTATTGTCAGCCCTGTGTTCTCTCCCCCAGCCCTCAATTCCTGCAAAGTCTGCATCTGTCTGCTGTAGCCTCTGTTTAGCTCATATACAAACAATCATTTGAACAACCCGTCCGTCTGTCTGTCTGTCTCTTGCATGATTGCCTTGCCTTGTCAGTCTATTACTGTGTCTGTGAGTGCCTCCAGGTCTGCACTGTCGTCTCACTCCATTTTTCTAAAGCATTGCTCAGGTTGAGGGCTTGCATGCAGGATGTAGCATAAGAGCCTCTCATGCCTGTTATATTTTCTTGACCATTTCCACTGTTGACTCATGTTATCTCCTTCATGCATGCAGGGTGCAGCATGCATGCTTTTATGCTCTATTCACTCCGTTTGGCTTTCCTGCTCTATTCACTCCGTTTGGCTTTAATGCATACAGGGCGCAGCAGCTCAGGGCTGGGCCAGAGCCAGGCCCCTGGGTACACCCCCCTGTCTTCTGGGACCCTAGGAGAGAACACTCGCCAGCCCACCCACAACAAGCTGACCACCGAGCCTGCTAAGGATCCCCTAAAGAAGGACATATGTAAGTCTTACTTTTCAATGTTTGTTACCATTCCAACAGGATTCCTGCATTACAGGCGTGGCATTGCTACCATTTCAACAGGATTCCTGCATTACAGTCGTGGCGCTGCCAATGTCTGACGTGCATCGCAAATGATGGCACTGTTATCGCATGCTAGCTTCAAGGGTGTATCGGTGACGCAGCGTATTGCTGGTGCAAAAGCTGCTTTTGTGGTGAGTCAACGAGTATGTCAACTGTATTGCATTGCATAGCTGACATGTGCAATAGGGGTGTGCGCTTTATAGCTGTCTGTGTGTAGACAGACACGGTCACAGCTGACATGTGCAATAGGCGTCTGCGTTCTATAGCTACCTGTGTGTGAACAAGCATGGTCTTCTGGCCATTGCAGCTTGGTCTGTCCAATAAGCAGCATCTCAGACCTCAGAACTTTGCTCAGCATCTAGCAAATCCATCAACTGCAGGGCTTTGTCTCTTGCAATTCAATCAAACATACTATTACTTCAGTACTGCATGGCAGTGTCATTTTGTGGTGTTCTTGCCTACTCAGGCTTGTGATGATTTCCATGCCATCAAATGGGCAATACTCAGTATGTTTGGTCCAAGTATTTGGCAACAGGTATTTGCCGGTGTCAAATGACGTGCTTGACTACTATGGCTTCCTTTGACCGCAAGTCTACCCCCAAGTTGTTGGTAGCACTGCATGTGTTGAGAGTCACAGTGGTCACGCATCCTGTGGCACTAGGTGCTGCCAGTCATAAATCACACCTGTGACCAGGCGCCTGACCTCACGCCTTGGAAAATTGTCCTGGTTATACGCTGTCTTGTCTCGCCTATGCTGATGTGGCCAATTAAGCAAAATGACTGTTTCTTGTGTTCTTTACATAGGCACTGCATTTGTCTGCATTCGAGTCTAGCAGTGCTTTACACATGAGCTTTGCAAGGAACAGCACGTGTGTCTTGAGCTTCTTTGACATTGAACTTGTTCCATTGCCAAACTAGCTCAATGCAAAGAATGCCAACACACACATGCTTTCCCTTGCACATCTCCATTTGTCAAGCACTGCTGCCCTTGTTGTGTTGTCTCCTATGCTTATACTGAACAGTGATTGGATAGCGACGTTACACTGTGTGATGCAACCCTTGATGTATGCTGGCAACAGTGGCTCCTGTTGACTGTGGAGCCCATTCATTAATTGGGATCGCT